>Ga0316203_1000824_pt1 | contig 29083 bp, 23 predicted proteins | sample 6monrhotite_MG_FD_204940 | JGI IMG/M metagenome (GOLD analysis project Ga0316203, IMG submission 204940) | Microbial mat bacterial communities from mineral coupon in-situ incubated in ocean water Damariscotta River, Maine, United States -... | ecosystem: Environmental > Aquatic > Marine >... | reverse complement strand
TTTACAAAAAACAAAGGGTAAAAGTTCAGAGTGCCTTCAAGCAATATCGGAAAAAAATCGCAAAAGTCTGGGGGAGTGAAGTCGTCATACCCAATGCAAAGCGTGACGTTACTTATCGCAACAACTTTAAAGAACGCAGCATTGTGGATTACGACGAAGGTATGGTGAAAATTGAATTGGCCTTGAAACCAGGTATTGCAAAAAACGCCGAGCGCACACAACAAAAGTTGATATCTGCCATCAAAAAAGCCATCACACAAGGTCCAGATAATCGCTCCATTATCGACATTGCCAAACGCCCTTCACCACCACACAGTAAACAACCTGCTGTATTGGCTGGCTTGGTCGCCAATATTGACAACTCACCACTTGACCTCAAAGACCTGGCGGGGTTTGCCAAGGCCATAGCAACATCCATAAAAACTCGCGCGCTCACCGGCAAAGATGGTAAACAGCGCGTAGTGATCAGCACACAATTTAGTCTGCTACCAGATCATATCCGTGTTCGCGCACAAAAATTCAGTGAGAGCGTACATAATTATGCCCATGAACATAATATTCCCGCACCACTCATTTTTGCTATTATCGAAACAGAAAGCGCTTTTAATCCCAGAGCAAAATCACCCGCTCCGGCTTTTGGTTTGATGCAACTGGTACCCAAAACCGGTGCACGTGATGCCTATAAATTTATTTACTCAAAAGACAAAGTGGTCAAAGAAAAATATCTATACAACCCAGACAACAATATACAGTTAGGTACCGCTTATCTACATTTGCTGTATTACAAACGTTTTAAAAAAATCAAAGACCCCGAAGCTCGCACTCTGGCCACTATTGCTGCCTACAATGCTGGATCAGACAGCGTCATTCACTCCTTCACGGGCCGATACACCAAACGCAACTATCCCAGTCGCTATTCATGGCGTCGCCACGCCTACAAGAAAATCAACAAGCTCACTGCCGATGAACTTTACATACATTTTCGTGCACATTTGCCTGCAAAAGAAACTCGAGATTACCTCAAAAAAGTACGCGATCGTATGGAAAAATATAAGACTTAGGCTCAAGGAACAGAAAACTCTCCACGCTCTGGCTCTCTCCTATCAAGGATAAAAAAATAAAACAAAATACTATTCAAGTTTTCAACCTGCCCTGCCGACATCAAAGTTGTTTGATCATCAGAAAACAATTGGCAATATAATGCTTGATGTATAACGATACACCCGATAGCATCCAACAAAAACTATACTTTTAATATTTTACAAGAGAGTCTCCCATGGACCGTTTACGTTTATTTCAGGGTGTAGCAATTGCAGCATCACTGGCGTTCGTCTCTTATATCACCGTAGTACATCTGCTAGATGAAGAAGAAGATAACAAGACTGTCGCGACATCATCCGGTAACATTGTCAACCATAATGCCACACGTGACATTTTGAGCTACGTTCCCACCGATACAATCTATTTCTTCGGTGGGCTTGAGCCTGCATCACTGGACGACATGCTGAAAACCATCGAACCTCAATGGGGGTTTATGCAGCCCGCAGATTTCAGAAAAACAATCGATCAGCAACTGCCCAATAACAAAGATATGCCACCAGCGGCAAAAATGTTAACCGGGTTATTCGTTGAATATTTGACCGCTTTTAAGGATTTGAAAACGGCACAAAGCGTATTAGGGCTTGGTGATGAAATGGATGCCGTTCTCTATTCCGTCGGCACCACACCCGTAATACGCATCAAACTAGCTGACACAAATGCATTTAATGCCTTTGTCAAAAGCGCCGAAACAACAGCATTAGTAACGCCAGTACAGGAATCTCATGGTGAGCTTTCATTCAAAACATATCGTTTTTCTACCCCCGAAATCGACCATTCGACTTCCACTGATATCAAACTTGCCATCAGTGTAAACAACGGCTACGCCTTGATCACGCTATTAACCCCATGGGAAAGCCCAGCTACTCGTGACGTAATACTCGGCACAAAAAAACCACTGGATTCCCTGGCAAATGCAACATTGTTAAAAGATCTCAAATCCAAACATAACTTCCATCCTGCTTATCTTGGTTATGTGAATCATATGGAAATTGTGAAAGGTTTAACCACTCCCGAAGGTAACGAATTCGGACGCATGCTGGGGACATTGCTCAAAACCATCAACGCACAAAAAGCACCCGAATCAATACCTGAGCAAGCTGATAAACAAACATCTATTACACAAAATGAACCGATAACAGAAAACCCACTCGCCCCTATACAAACAACGGAATGTCGCACCGAGCTTCTGGCAGTCACCCAAATGTGGCCACGCACTGTCTTTGGCTACACGGAACTCAGCCTGAAGGAAAAACCCAACAAGATGGCCATGCGCATGCTGGTTGAAAATACCAATATGGCATTCATGCAACAATTGCAACAACTGCGCGGTTTCATTCCAGAACATCTTCACAAGATCGAAAGCAGGCCCGCCTTGGGCTTTGGTTTTGGCTTTAACATTGATGCGTTAACACCAGTCGTCAGTCAGATGTTCACGGAATTCACGCAAAAGGATTATCAATGCCAGCTTTTGGCACAAATGAAACAAGGTCTGACTGGCAGCAATCCGGTGCTCGCGCTGGGGATGATGACCGGTATGGCGGCTGGCCTGCAAGGCATTTCAGCAACGATACTGGATATCGACGCTGCCATAAACCCTGAGGAAAAAAGTGCTATGCCCGATATCCGCAGCCTTGATGCAATTATCACTCTCTCGGCAACAGATCCTCAGCGCCTGCTCCTGATGGCCGCCAATTTCCAGCAAGGCATGCCCCCCATTCAACTCCCTGCCGATGGCACACCGATCGATTTCCCGATTCCGCTGCCAACATCTGACCTTGGCAGCGTTAAACTGGCATTGAAAGGAAACCACATTGTGGCTTACATCGGAGATAAAGCCGAACAGCTCGCGCAAACCATGGCAAATGCCCCGCTCGCAGCGACAGGCATGTTTGCACTTAACATAGACTTTGGAAAATACATGCGGCTCATCAATAATTTTGTGCAAACCGCTAATACGACAGAAGGAAAAATATCCGAACAAGACAAGGTCATACTGGAAGGGATGGCAAAAATGGATATGCAATTCGTCGAATCTTTCGACATGACTCCGCAAGGCATCGTCCTCGATGCAACAATAACGATGCACTGACACGCAGCAGCCCTGGAGTGGAGACGCGATTAATCGCGTCTCCACTTGCATGCCCTGCCAATAACTAGCCTTGTTTTAGTTTTGCAAAAGCATCCGCCATAGCGCTATTGGTTGGTTTATTGCTGCCTTTGTTCAATGCCGGTTTTGATGATTGGCCGGACTGCCGCGGTTTTGTGGATTTAACCTTTCCTGCTCCGGATCGATCACGTTGCATATCCTGAGGCTTGTCTCGCGCATCATCTGTCAACCGCATACTGAGGCCAACACGTTTACGCGGCAAATCCACTTCCATCACTTTGACTTTGACCACCTGCCCTGCCTTCACAACCTCGCGAGGGTCTTTAACAAATTTATCCGCCAGCGCGGAGACATGCACCAAACCGTCCTGATGCACACCGATATCCACAAACGCACCAAAATTAGTGACGTTGGTGACGACACCTTCAAGCATCATGCCCGGTTCAAGGTCAGACAATTTTTCAATGCCCTCTTTAAAGGTCGCTGTTTTAAATTCAGGGCGCGGATCACGACCGGGCTTTTCCAGTTCACCAAAAATATCGCGTACTGTGGGTTCACCAAAATTTTCATCGACAAAATCATTGGCAGCCAACCCTTTCAAGAAAGACTTATCACCGATAATATCCGTGATTTTACGTCCGCTTTGTTGAATAATTTTTTCCACTAACGGATACGCTTCAGGGTGCACAGAAGAGGCATCCAGCGGATTATCACCTGCGCGAATACGCAAAAAACCTGCCGCTTGCTCGAAGGCTTTTGGCCCGAGGCGCGCCACTTTCAATAATTGTTTTCGATTACTGAAAGCACCACTGGCCTCGCGATGCAAAACGATATTCGTCGCCAGAGTTTCTGACAATCCGGCAACTCGCGCCAGCAGCGGTGCCGAAGCGGTGTTAATCTCCACGCCCACAGCATTCACACAATCTTCCACCACCGCTTCAAGTTTTTTTGCCAGTCGCGTCTGATTCACGTCATGCTGATACTGGCCGACACCAATGGCCTTGGGATCAATTTTCACCAGCTCCGCCAGCGGGTCTTGCAAACGACGGGCAATAGACACCGCGCCGCGATAAGTCACATCCAGTTCCGGGAATTCCCGTGCCGCGAGTTCAGAGGCCGAGTACACCGAAGCACCGGCCTCGCTCACCATCAAACTGGTGAGGCGCAACGAGCCGTATTTTTTCATCAACTCCTGCACCAATTTGTCGGTCTCCCGCGAAGCAGTGCCGTTGCCAATGCTGACGAGATCAACGTCGTGTTTTTCCGCTAGCTTACCCAACACTGCCAGCGATTGGTCCCACTGATTTTTTGGCGCATGAGGAAATATCGTCGCGTACTCCAGTAGTTTACCCGTGGCATCCACCACCACCACCTTAACGCCAGTACGTAAGCCTGGGTCCAGCCCCATAGTCGTTCTCTGTCCAGCGGGGGCAGCCAGCAACAAATCACGCATATTTTCGCCGAACACACGAATAGCCTCCTCCTCTGCCGCCTCGCGCAGGCGCAAATTGAGTTCGGACTCGATCTGCATACTGATCTTGATACGCCAGGCCCAACGAGCACACTCTCCCAGCCACGGGTCCGCCACACGGGCCTCATCACGCAACCCAAAATGGGCTGCCACCATGGACTCACAAATACCACGATCCAGCGGTGATTCCAGATCATCCTGCCCCGGCACCATAATTTTCAGGCGTAATACACTTTCACTACGCCCCCGATACAAAGCCAAAGCCCGATGCGACGGTACTTTTTTCAGCGCCTCAGAGAATTCAAAATAATCCGCAAACTTACTGCCGTTTTGCTCCTCCCCCTTCATCACCTCGGAAATCATCAAGCCATTTTCCCACACATAATCGCGCAGCTTACCCACCAGGTCCGCCTCTTCTGAGGCTCGCTCCATAAAAATCTGCCGTGCGCCATCAAGTACTGCGGAAACATCGCTGAACCCAGCTTCCTTGTTAAAAAAATCGGTGGCCAATGCCTGCGGATCAATATCGTGATCCGCCAAAACCGCATCCAGCAAAGGTTCAATACCCGCTTCCCGGGCAATTTGTGCCTTAGTACGACGTTTTCGTTTATAGGGCGCATACAAATCTTCAAGACGGGTCTTGGTATCCGCACCGTTGATAGCCACAGTAAGCGCTTCCGTCAACTTACCCTGCTCATCAATGCTCTTCAGCACGACAGCACGACGCTCTTCCATCTCCCGTAAATACGTCAACCGCTCTTCAAGGGTGCGCAGCTGAGTATCGTCCAACCCACCGGTAGCCTCTTTGCGATAACGGGAAATAAATGGCACCGTAGCACCCTCATCCAACAAATTAATGGCAGACTCAACCTGAGGCAAGCGAACAGCCAGCTCATCAGCAATACGTGACTCAATATTCATGAATACCTTGTAATATTTAGAAATAAAAAAATGGTCAATAATGGAAAATTAATTGACCTGTTTACCAGAAATTTTTTGGTATACCACTTTAAAAATCAACAAAATGATTAATGATGGAATAAATATAACGACAAACCAAAACAATAATAACGGTAATAAATTCTGCCATACAATATCGCATTCAGTTTCATTAACATACCTGCAATATTCCTCCATAGAATTATGACCAATAGCCACGTTTCCAATATATAAACAAAAAATTGCCGCCACTATTAAAGAAAAAACAAGGCAGGGTCTAAAGGTTATATTTAATACTTTTCTCACGATTTATTTTTATAAAAATTCGCAATCTGAATGCCATACTCACTGACTTTTTCTTTACCCAGAATATTATACAGAGCAACCGTATTTTGAGTGTATATTCCAGGAAATGGTATTTTTACATTAGAGATAGGTTTTTCATCAACCACAAATATTGATTTCGTGTTATTTATGATAGATTCTTTTCTATCTTTGGCTATATTGATAACTGGATGCGTCACACACATTGGTAATGGTAATACGAAGCCCTTTCCTCTGCCTGATTTTGGATAGACTCCCAGCATATTTACCCCTCTTTCCCTCTAACAAAAGACACTCAGTGTACCAAACCCGCTACCGTGCAACAGCCTTGAAATTCAGCCCAGAACATGATGAGCCCCGATCTGTCAGTAACAGATTAACGCACATCATACAATGGAGTATCGCTCTCATTCTGTTATACAGTATTCCATCAACCCAGGCTGCTGACCTGCACATCGCCGTGGCCACCAATTTCAACCGCACCGCCACGGCGCTTGCCCGCAGCTTTGAACAACAAAATGAATACACCGTGCGCCTCGTTTTTGGTTCCACGGGCAAACATTTTGCGCAAATCACCCACGGTGCGCCTTTCGAGGTATTTTTTGCCGCTGATGAACGCCGCCCCGCATTATTGGAAAAAAATGGTCTCGCCGTGCCCGGCACACGTTTCACCTATGCGCAAGGGCGACTGGTACTGTGGAGCCCCGACGCTGAGCAGGTCGATACAAAAGGTGATGTACTCATCAATGGTGACTTCCGAAAACTGGCTATTGCCAACCCAAAACTGGCACCTTACGGCTTCGCGGCCCGTGAAATTTTACAGGCACATGGACTGTGGAAAAAATTACAACCTCGTCTGGTGCGCGGTGAAAACATTGGGCAGACTTATCAATTTATCAGAACCGGTAATGCACAACTGGGGTTCATCGCCGCTGCGCAGATTTTTACCGATGGCAATCTGCCCGCTACCGGCTCCTACTGGGTTCCACCGCAATCTCTGTATACTCCTGTCATCCAGCAAGCCGTATTAATCAAAGACACACCAGCAGCGCGTGCTTTTATCCAGTTTGTTAAAAGTGATATGGCACGCAAAATTATTCAACAGCATGGTTATGACACACCTTGATTTTTTAACCCTTCTGCTCAGAGATGCATTTGATATTGCAAATGACGATAGGTGGTTGTTCAATCGAGCAATCTGAATCCAAGCCCGTTAATTCATTATAGTTCTTTGATAAACTTACATGCTTCTGTGATTTTTCAATTAGCAATGTTGTGTCGGTATTAAGAAAAGAGTAGATCTTAAACCCTGCTGGACCACCACATGCCTTGTGCCCAATTTCCACATAACCACATTGACTATTATCCTCACATAATGCAGCACCTATTATTGTATCAATTTCTAAATCCAAGGCCGCTATTTCTCCCAATAAATTTTCTACTGTTTTAGTTGCATCGTTGTTAGCAGCACATGAAACTATAGAAGCGAGAAAAATCACCAAAAGTAATATTGATAAACTTGATTTCAACATCATGATTTCCGTTATTTTAACCGTTAATGAGCCTCAAAGCATCGTATTATAAAACGATACTTTCCAGGTTTTTCTTGTTTTCCACCATCAGGCCAGAAATTAAAGTATCACAAAAATAAAATTTTGTGCGCTAGGCAGATGAGTTTTATGTATCATAAAAAGGCAGGCATGGAAATCAAGCTGCTATGATTGAAAACAGAATAAATAAGTGTTGAAATGCAAAACGAAAATCTGAGTGACAAGCTGAGACAATAGCGATACGCGATTGAACTTGATGGAGCGTTGCTCATCTAGAGGCCAGGTATTCAATATGCAATACCGTAGTGCTACTTATATTTTAAATATTGCTGCAAGTATCTGCTTGTAGAGCAAGGTATTTGTAACAAAAAATTTGAACCAGAATCATTTATGTATCCTATGGAAGCCACAAACAAAGGGAAATAATTATGAATAAATGTATGACGTTGATTTCAACCTCCACACTTGCATTAACATTGTTTCAACTCCCCGCTGAGGCAAAAGATCAAACGATCCTTACTTTTGCTGATGGTCGAACTGACGGCGGCATTCGCCAAGGTGCGGATAGCGAAGATGGGCTTGACTCCCCTGGCGATGTATTTGTGTTCGATCAAAAATTACTCGCACAAGATGCAGTGACCATCATTGGTCGAAATGCGGGCTATTGTATCCGCACAGACCCAGGGGCGCCTGACTTCTCCAGTACAGATCATCCAACGTTACCAGACGATCCAAATAACAATTACGGGCAATGCAGTTGGACTTTATCGTTTCACGAGGGTTCTGGATATACAGGCTCACTGACTGTTTCCGGTCGCGAAGCTGATGTAGGCACATCAGTGGTACCCATAATAGGTGGCACGGGTGATTTCATTGGCGTTGTGGGTGTGTTGACCAGCACACCCATTCCACAGGGTGAGCATGGCGTGCTATTTCGCCAGGAAATCAGTTTTTCACACAAAATAAAGAAAGATAGTGATTAATCATCGTTGATATTAGCCGTTCAGCCTGAACACACTGTCTTAGCAATAAACGACCTCGCAGCAAGCTGGTAAGGTATTAACATCTTCACGTCACACTGGCGCAGACCAGTGTCCAAGGGGTTCGGCCTCTGGATTCCGGCATACGCCGGAATGACGATATTCGCAGCAAGTCTCAGGGAATCATACCCACAGAGATTAAAATATTGGATCAGAAATAACTGCTGGCGCACGAAATTATTTTGATTTTATACCTGTGGTAATTGAGATTTAAGTGTAATGATGACCTTCAAAACTACAATCTAACAGTACCAAAAAAATAAATAGTGTTTGTTGACAGAGTTAAGGTTCATATATTCAGTCTTTTCACAAAGATCATCTAGCTCTCTGAGCCTAGTGGAATCCGCGCACACCGCCAGAAGTGATGGTTTACCTAAATTGAATTAATAAGGTCATAATGTCGCTTGACACCTAAAATATTGTTAACCATATTCTTACAGTTAGGGTAGCTACTCAGCCTGAGTTTCAAAATGTACCGTAGCTGCTCAGATTGCCTTTGATTTGTTCGAGAACAAGGAAAAAGCGCGGAGTTTACAGGTGTAAATGAGCACTTTTGACGCCGTCATCGGGCAAATCAAAGATAAGCTGAGTAGCTACCAGTTAGGGTTATTAATTCTTGGTTACTCAAATGGACAAGATCTCATCTTTTATCAAGCTACTTGGCGTACCCTTCGATGATTTCAGTCGTTACGAACGGTCGGTGATGTATTACATGGAAATGTGCCATCACTGACCAATCTGCAAGTAATGCTGGAATGGCTCAATGGAAATTCATCGAATGATTGTCCTGCAAGATGGTTCATGAAAAGTCACCTAACTATTTATGTCATGTCACTTATTATGGAGGGACAGAAAATGATGTTGTCATATCGTAAACACATAATTCCCAGGAATATAAAAAATCGATGGGTCATTGTTGTTGTGTCATTAATAGCTTGCGCTATGGTGACCGTTTCTACTGCATCAGAAATATCCTTAAATAAGGGGAAGCCCATTATTAGTATTGAATACCTCGACCCAATAAAGGATGATCGGGACATCAAGACTATCAATGTGGATGTTAATTATTTGATCTCTAACGCAGAGAAACTGAATCTATCCATTTATTTTGGTATTGCTGGCACTTATGTCACTGGAAGCATCACTCAGTTAGAGGGTGATTTGTCGACCGGCACTCTCAGGGAAGTGCATTATAATAATTCAGCGGTTGGCCTGGGACCGGGCTTATTGGCAAGCTTCCGACTTTTTGACCGCAATAAATTGTCGATTCATCTTAATGGAAGTGGGCATATCCTTGTATACAACAAAGAATTTCCAGCAGGAGGAGACGACTATAATTTCATGTGGAGAGGTGGCCCCGTGCTTGAATACAAAACCGGACAATCAAAATTTATCGGTGTCAGCTACCACTGGACACATGTATCAAATGGGCAAGGCGTTACACCACGAAACCCATCATATGAAGCTCAAGGCTTGGGGGTCAGGTTTACGGGATTTTTCTGAAAACCGGCCATGCAAGCACATTCACCCGGGACATGAATCTAATGATTATATGAAAGTAATGAACGTGATACGTCGGATGATCTGCACTGTGTGCTGTGGAGCCCTGTTGGTCAGCAGTATAGCAAGTGCCGAACCGGTTGAGCGGCGCAAGGAGCAGTTTGGTCGCGATTTTGGTTATTACCTCTACCCCATCGTCGGAGAAATCCCCGGTCTGGGCACCGCAGCCGGCTTCGGTGCCAGCGTGTTAAACATGGCGGATAGCGATGCCGATTTTACCGGCTACTATGTGCGGGGTGATTTTGAAGCCACTGGCGCCGCTCTGCTGGATTACCATCTGCTACCACAACGCCTGATACTGGATGTCGGTTATAATGATTATCTGGTGGCCCCTACTGTCTATGATCGCGGTATAGAATCTGACCCCGATGATGCTATTTTTCCCAACGTTGAGGGTGCCTATCTATTGGGACAGCTGACGCTGACCTTTGATCAGCGGCGCTATGAGTTGTTTGTCCGCTTGCTGGGTGGGCGTGAGCGCCTGCACGAGGTGCTCGATGAAGGTGGCCAGGCATTTGAAGGGATAGATACCGACTGGGACCACGGCAACGCGATCTCTTTGGGTGGCTCTCTCGATCTCACGGATGACCGGCTTGATCCACGCAAAGGCGTGCGTTTTGAGTTCGCCTCCCAGCTACCCAGGGACAGCGAGGCTGACTTCAGCGAATACTTTGTCAACGACTACAACCTCACCGTTTATCGGCCGATGCGCCGCCGGGATACCCTGGCATTTAACCTGTTTCATTCCCGAGCCCATGTCACCCGTAAAGGGCTTGCCGACTACGCGCTGCTACAACAGCGTCATGGACTGGAATGCAGTCAATATCCATCAGGCCCGGATTTTGACGCCTGTCAGCGGACCGAAGCAAAACTGTTGGCAGGAACGCTCGCCAACAACCGTTATGGGACCGCATCATCATTAGGTGGCACTCAGCGCCTGCGCTCCTTTGATAACGGGCGTTTCTTTGCCGGACAAGCACTATTCTATGGCGTTGAGTATCGCTGGAATCTCACCGATGAACATACACCGTTTGATATTTTTATTGCCAAGGGAATACGTACTGGCATCCAGTTATCTGCTTTCTGGGAACGTGGTATGGTGGCAGATCACTTCAGAGACCTTTGGCAGGATGGCCGCAACAGCTATGGAATCGGTGCCCGGTTAATACTGTCTGGTGTGATCATCCGCTTTGATCTGGCAGATGGTGATGAAGGTATCCAGACCCAGATGTTTATCACTTATCCATGGAGTATGTTCTCGGTGGATGATCCCGGTTAGAGCACCTGGGAGAACTGAAAAAAATGCCGGTTGATTTCAAAGTCATAGCATTTGAGATATTGGAATAAATTGTATGAAAGATTTCATCAATCGCACCACCTTACTGAAAACAGGCTATGAAATCATCAGATGAAATGGATCTACGTACCGCCAAACTAAAACTGGTGCGCCTGGGTATCGACACCTACCGTGAGAATGTGGCCTATCTGCATCGGGATTGCGAGATCTACCGGGCGGAGGGCTTCCAAGCCTTGTCGAAGGTCAAGGTCTGTGCGGATGGCCAGCGTATTCTCGCTGTACTTAACGTAGTAGATGATGCCACTATCGTGGCGCCCGATGAACTGGCTTTGTCGGAGGAGGCCTTTGATCATCTTGGCTTACCCGAGGGGCAATGGGTTACCGTCGATCATGCACAACCACCTGCATCTATGGATGCCGTACGGAGCAAAATTGCGGGCCAACGACTGGATCAACAAGATTTTCGTGCCATTATCCAAGACATAACGGAAAGTCGCTACTCCAAAACAGAAATCTCGGCTTTCCTGGTTGCTTCAGGGCAAACCGACATGGATCGCGATGAGGTGCTTTACCTCACCCAAGCGATGTTAGATTCTGGTGAGCAGCTAGACTGGGATGAATCGCAGGTAGCGGATAAACATTGCATCGGCGGTATTCCCGGTAATCGTACCTCCATGCTCGTGGTGCCCATTGTCGCTGCGCACGGCATGCTTATTCCCAAGACATCCAGTCGCGCCATAACCTCGCCTGCAGGAACTGCCGATACCATGGAAGTGCTGGCCAATGTAGAGCTGGGTATTGGCAGGTTGCATGATATCGTCAGAAAGCAACGCGGCTGCATGATCTGGGGCGGGACGGCGCGACTGTCACCCGCAGATGATATTATGATTTCCGTCGAGCGCCCCCTAGGCATCGATTCGCAAGGACAAATGGTCGCTTCTATCTTGTCCAAAAAACTGGCTGCAGGATCAACCCACCTGCTGATCGATATCCCCACCGGCCCTACCGCGAAGATCCGTCATATGCGTCAAGCGCAACGACTGCGCAAGTTGTTTGAATATGTCGGTGACCGACTGGGTATTCAACTGGAAGTAGTGATTACCGATGGACGTCAGCCCGTTGGAAAAGGCATCGGGCCTGCATTGGAAGCGCGCGATGTCATGCAGGTATTACAAAATGATCCCCAGGCTCCTAGTGATCTTTATCAAAAAGCCCTGCGACTTGCGGGAAGGGTATTGGAATTCGATCCTGATGTTCGTGGCGGTTACGGTTTTGCTATGGCCCGGGATATCCTGGACTCCGGGCGCGCCCTGGAAAAAATGAATGCCATTATTGCCTCCCAAGGTGCGCAAACAACCCGCTATCCGCTGGGACAATTGACACATGACATCCTCGCGCCTGCTGATGGTGTGGTGACAGCCATCGATAATTTCCAGATGGCACGCATTGCACGATTTGCCGGAGCTCCCATGGATAAAGGCGCAGGTGTCGACTTATTCAAAAAATTGGGCGATCCCGTTGAAAAGAATGAACCGCTCTATCGCCTCTATGCCGAATTTCCGTCTGACTTCAAATTTGCACATGCACTCTGTGAGCAAGCCAGCGGTTATACCATTGGCCAGCAGGCCGACATTGCCAAGGCCTTTGTAGAATTTTGATGCTCTTGATGTCTCTTTTGTTAAGTCATTATCCGGTTACTGGTCTAGACGAATAAATGATGGACATCGAATCATTTATAACGTTAACACTGAAACCATTCATCTTACTCAGCTTAAATATCACTACTAATCATCAGTATCAGAACTGTCATCTGACTAGGGTCTGTTGACGTTTCACATGGGCAGCTATAAGAATCCACAAGCTAGGGCGATCATGCTCTGATAGTTTCTCTTTAATTTGTCATACCTTGTTGTAATGGATCGGAAATGCTTGAGATGGGCAAAGGCATTTTCAACTAAATGACGATATTTGTATAAACACCAGCCCATCCCCGGATTGCCTTTTTTTGAGTGACTTTTTTAGGTATGACTGGTGTCGCTCCTTTTGCACTGATCTGTTCTCGCAGGTCTTCGCTATCATACTCTTTGCTTACAATAGCCGCTGCCGCTACCAAGATTTTCACCGTTAATTTAAATGCTATTTTACAGTCATAAACTGCTCCGCCAGTGATTTCAAAACCGATAGGTAAGCCACAGACTATGTGAAGTAGCTTTTACTATTGATTTATCGGGTGCGTCCAGAGGTGAGGTCCTCTCAAACCTATTATTAGGTGCAAATATTTACTGAATATTCTCCGATGCCCACGATGCCATAATTTCTAAAACGGGGTACAACGAATGACCTCTATCGGTAAGGCGATATTCTACCCTAGGAGGAACCTCAGCATACACCTTACGGCTTACAAACCCATCCGCCTCAAGGTCTTTTAGTTGCGAAGTAAGCACTTTTTGTGAAATCCCCGGTAACAAACGATTTAACACACCAAACCGAACTACACCAGATTGATTTAAGTTATAAATGATAAGCAATTTCCATTTTCCACCCACCGATTCCAACATTATTTGCAACGGACATGCATCATAATTATCTGTTTTCATTTATTACTTACCTATAGGTTAGTACCGAACTTTTTGGTGCCTTCTTACATTTTTTCACATCGATAAATATACTACATTCACTTAATAGGCGTCACTAGAGAGGTAATTCACATGAAAAAAATATTTGTAACGTCAGCTACAGGTACCCAAGGTGGAAAGATAGCAAATTCTTTTAAGAACGCTGGATTCAAGGTTTCATCAATAACAAGACAAGATACTGATTTAGGTGGATATGAATTTTCTGTTGGTGATCTTTCTGACACACCTAAGCTGGCTTCCTTAATGAAAGACTCTGAAGCGATAGTGTTAACACTACCGCTAATATTTGATTCAGAGTCGGTATCCGAGATTACGCATCAAATTATTACTGGCGCTAAGGCGGCAAATGTAAACAAAATCATATTCAACACCAGCATTCCATTAGGGCAATCAAAAACTGGATATGCTGCTATTGATGTAAAGCACGACGCCCTTAATATTCTTAAAGAGTCGGGGTTAGATATCATCACCCTTATGCCAACTATCTATTTAGATAACTTGGCCTCACCTTTTCTATTACCTATCATTAAAGATAACAAAATTATTCCTTATCCAATACCCAATGACATTGATTTTGAATGGATTTCTCAAGAAAACTTAGGGCGTTACTGTGTAGCGGCGTTGGAAGAAGAGACACTGATTGGCGAAAAAATTCTAATTACCAACCGTGATCGATGCTCAAAGAATGATATCGCAAAGCTTATTGGCAATGCGCAAAAAACCCAAATTAGTTATGTCCCGGTTTCACCGGATCAATTCGAACAGAACTTAATGCCAGTCCTCGGCGAATATGTTGCGAGGGAAATTGCTAACCTATACCGGGGAGTTAATGAAAACAAAAACGATTTTATCAATTATAGCCACGAAGCCTTTCTCAACTCAGTAGAACTTCAAACCACGGCCCAATGGGTAAACTCAATTAAGTGGTGATTGAATCTACGGCCATGGATGGCCTACAGCATATGTGTCAGAACCTGTTTTTCACCAGCAGTTCTACATCTGCTTGCGGCACATGACATTGCGTGCAGACATAACGCGCCCCAACCAGTTTTTTGCTGACCTTGTCAGGGGCATGACGCAGGTCGGTGTAATGGCTGGGGGGGATCGGCGTTGGCTTACCCTGCAATGGCTGACTGAGGCTTGCCGGGTTGCTATGACAATTGAGGCAGTAGTTCACTGCCGCCTTGACGGGTGTCACCCATTCAATATTATGTGGGATCTGTGGCGGCGCACCGGGATAGGCGCGCTTGTAGACTGGGTCAGTGCCCGGCATCACTCCTTGATAATTGAATGACTCAGGCGTAGGTACATCAAACACACTCTGCTTGCTCAGCCCTGTATGACTGTCAACGATGCGATTGTCCGCCTGGGCAATGCTTATTGAACCGACCAGACAAGAGAGCAATGCTGCTTTCATGATGTTGTTTTTCATGTTCATCTCCTCATGCCTTGTAGACTTTGACAGCACACTTCTTGAAGTCAATCTGTTTCGAAATCGGACAAGTCGCATCCAGGGTCAGTTTGTTGATGAAAACACCTTCATCAAACCAAGGCACAAATACCGTGCCGCGTGGCATGCGATTGCGACCAGCATGGGTTTCTACCAGCGCCTTAATCTTGCCGCGACGAGATTCAATCCAGGCGACGTCCTTACGCTTAAGGCCGTATGATTCAGCATCACGTGGATGCATGTACAACATGGCGTTGGGCACGGCACGATGCAATTCCGGTACACGGCGGGTCATGGTGCCACTATGCCAGTGTTCCAGTACACGCCCCGTGCAGAGCCACAACTTGTAGTCTTCATCCGGTTGTTCCACCGGTGCGGCATAGGGGCGGAAAAAGATCTTGGCCTTGCCAGCAAGATTGGTTTTTTCCTTGTGAGTAATGCCATCAAGGTCACCGCTGGGAATAGATTTGAGCGCCTTGCCGTAAAAGTCGAAACCGCTGCCTTTTTTGACATAAGGATCGTACTTTTCATTGAAGCGCCATTGAGTCTCCTTACCATCGACAACCGGCCATTTCAGACCGCGCACATCATCGTGCATGTAAAGATCGAAAGGTGCCAGATCATGGGCATGGCCACGACCGAATTTGGCATACTCTTCAAATAATGCCTTCTCCACAAACCAGCCGTCGCCCAGGTGATCAACAGTGTGGTTGTTATGATTTTTGGCAATTGGGTCGGGCCATTTGACCTGTTTGTGTTCTTTGGTGGCAAACAACACATCATACAAAGTGCTGTCAGGCGAATAACCTTTTTCTCTGGCGGCTTCCAGTACATTCGGCAAGGTGCCCGGAGTAAAATCCTTATCCTTAAGACCAGGAACACGCTGCTCACCCCACACCTCTTTCAGTTTGAAGCGTTTGGAAAATTCCAGAATCTGCCAGACATCACTGCGGGCCTGACCGGGTGGTGACACCTGCTCACGCCACATCTGGGTACGACGTTCGGCATTGCCGTAGGCGCCCCATTTTTCGAAGATCATTGCCGCAGGTAACACCAGGTCGGCCACTTTGGTTGAGATGCCGGGGTAGGCGTCAGCAACAACAATAAAGTTATCCATCTTACGCGCTGCCTTGATCCAATGATTGGCATTGGCAGTGCCTTGGAATGGATTACACACCTGCACCCACGCCCACTTCACTGAGCCGTCCTCCAGGTCACGCATGATCTTGGTGATATGGCTGCCGACTTTGGGGTTGAGGGTCTTGGCAGGCAATTTCCAGACATCTTCGGCAAAGGCACGATGTTTGGGATTATTAACCACCATGTCAGCTGGCAGGCGATGGGCAAAGGTACCGACTTCACGCGCTGTACCACAGGCCGATGGCTGCCCCGTCAGTGAAAAAGCACCATTGCCGGGACGGGCCTGTTTACCCAACAGCAAATGATTCATGTAGGCCTGTTCATTGACCCAGGTGCCACGCTGGTGCTGGTTAAAGCCCATGGTCCAGAACGACACCACTTTGCGCTGATTGTCGATATAAAAATCGGCCAGTTGTTTCAGCTTTTGCTTGAACTGTTCAAGCGATTCGTCGGCATCACCCTTGGCCAGCTCGGCAACATAATCCAGCGTGTAGGGTTCAACCGCCCGCTTGAAATTCTCAAACTCAATCAACCAGTGTTTACCTGCTGATTGACTGTTGGCTTGTGCCACTTGCTCGTCTGCTTTGCGTCGTTGGCCGATGGCCTCGGCAGCATCGAGTTTGACCGTGGTCTGTTTCGCCTGAATGTCTTTTTCCGCTTCAAAGGCAAACGTATCATTGCCGCGCATGCCGTAACCGATATCGTAAGGGCCCGTGGCAAAGACACAATGTTTGTTGACGAAGTTCCAGTCAACTGCATCGCGTTTGATGATCTCCCGAGCGATGTAATTCTGCAACGCCAGATCGGTTGAAGGCTTGAAAATAATTTCAAGGTCGGCCAAGTCAGACGACATGTTACTGTAGGTACTGAGATTGACGATGCGCACCTTGTCATTCGACAGGCGACGGTCGGCGATACGCCCCCAGAGGATGGGATGCATTTCTGCCATGTTGGCACCCCATAGCACCATGGTGTCAGTGTGTTCGATATCGTCGTAGTTACCGGCCGGTTCATCGATGCCAAAGGTCTGGATGAATCCCGCCACCGCCGAGGCCATGCAATGACGGGCGTTGGGGTCGATGTTGTTGCTGCGAAAACCGGCCTTCACCAGCTTGGATGCAGCATAACCTTCCTGAATGGTGTACTGGCCCGACCCCATCACTGCCACGCCGGTGGGGCCGAGTTCGTTGTAGGTCTTCTTGAACTGCATTTCCATTTCGTCAAAAGCGCGATCCCATGACACGGGTACAAAGTCACCCTGTTTATTGAACTTACCGTCCTTCATGCGCAACAGCGGCTGAGTCAGACGATCCTCTCCGTAGAGAATCTTGCCGTTGAAATAACCTTTGATGCAGTTAAGGCCGCGATTAACCGGGGAATCGGGATCGCCCTTGGTGGCGACGATACGATCGTTCTTGGTGGCGATTTGGATACCACAGCCAACGCCACAAAAGCGGCACACGCCTTTATCCCAGCGCCAGCCTTCATCGACCTTAGCTGCAGCGGCTTGGGCAACACTGCTGAGGGGAATACCAACACTGGCTGCGGCAGCAGCAGCCATGCTGGCTTTTAAAAAATCTCGGCGAGTAATGTTAATGGGCATCTCCTTGCAGTCATAGTGGTTCTGAGTTGGCCTCGGAATATTATTCGCTGGTTTTTTTCAAAAAGCCGGGTAGCTCACCCAGACCTTGAAGTGAATCCAGCTCGGCAGGAATGCGTTCTTCCAGCACCTCATCGTCTTCAAAATAATGATAGATCATTTCGGCCATCGACACCTCGTTCAGTGCCTTAATACGTTTTAGACCCTCGATCTCTGCGTTGATCGATTTGGCTTCCTGGGTAAGCACAATCTTGCCCGTGATGGGATCTGAATGATGAACGGTGATGCCGGACAGGCTATCGAGCAGAGACATGCACGTCTCAACCCTGGCAGGAGCGGTGATGACGAGAATGGCGGACAAATTCATGAATTACTGACCTTATAATCAGGCTGGCATACAGCCTGTTGTGATTTATGTGAGCAATCTGCCACACATAATTCAGAGAGCCATTTCAATATAACCCAGCTTAACACTCGGGATAGTAAATGACTTGTCATATACCTGAATATCACGCATTCATGCGCTAATCAAGCAGGAAATCAAGAGCATTCAAAAGCAAAAAGAAAGGATGCAGAATAACAATCCTGAGCAAACCAATAGGTTTAAAGTCAATGATTTTTCACAGAGCTTGCGTTTCTCCAAATAAACCTCGAAATCACCATCGTTAAAGAAACAAACTTGTTTGTTATCTCCACGTTGCGCAACATACTGTGAGATGTCAGGTAAATTAAATCGGGGTAGTCGAATCATCAGCATTCCACGTTAAAAAAATTCAAATAAGAATAATATCGACAATACAGAAAACCAATGACGCTAACCCTATTGATTATTTTTTTGTGGCCAAGAAAGTTGTCCATGAAACAATAATGTTGATCATTGATGATTTCTACGTAGGGAGGGGTGGGTTATTCGGGATTGACTCTCTTCTAGACTTAGTCTAACTTCAAGCTGCGTTAAATATTTTTGAACGTTCAGGAATAACTTGATTTATCAGACCTAACTTTTAATAGAGGAAGTATCATGAATTGTAGAGTCCGGAAATTTATTACCCTGTGTATGTTCGTTTTTTTTGGTGTTTACGGTTCTGCGATACAAGCAGAATTATCGCAGCAGCAGTTACTTGGAAAATTTCTTTATTTTGATGAAGACTTGTCGGAGCCAGCAGGACAGTCATGTGCCAGTTGTCACCATCCGGATGCGGGCTTTGCTGATCCGGATACCCACCTCCCCGTTTCCGAGGGTGTCATAGCAGGACGATTTGGTAACAGGAACTCCCCCAGCGCCGCGTATGCTGTGTTTTTTCCGGAGTTTAGCTACATCAATAACGTCGCAATCGGTGGGCAATTTTGGGACGGCCGTGCAGCCAACTTGACCGAACAGGCCAAGGGACCATTTCTAAATCCTGTCGAAATGAATAACCCCAACAAGGCAACCGTTATCGAGGATATTCAGGTTTCAAGCTATGTAGGACTGTTTGAAAATGTGTGTGGCCCCATTGTCGATGTTGATGCAGCTTATGACTGCATGGCAGAAGCCATTGCTGCCTTTGAGGGGTCTGACGAGCTGAATAAATTCACCTCGAAATTTGATTTAGTCATGGCGGGACAGGCGAGTTTTACTCACCAAGAAAAGCAAGGCCGCAAGTTATTCAATGGTCAAGGTCTGTGTAATCAATGTCACTTGAGTGGTGGCATGATGGGTGGAATGATGGGCGGATCGTCAGACCCCATCCTGTTCACGGATTTTCGTTATCACAATTTAGGGTTGCCGAAAAATACCGAATACCCGTTAAGCCAGCTGCCGCCTAACACAATTGATTTGGGACTTGGAGGTGTACTCGGCGTGACCGCAGAAAATGGCAAATTTAAGACGCCACATCTGCGAAATATTGCTCTGACGCCACCGTTCATGCATAACGGTATTTTGAAGACACTCAAAGAGGTCGTGCATTTTTATAACACGCGCGATATTCCCGGATTATGGAATCCCCCGGAGGTAACAGAGAATGTTAACACCCAATTATTGGGTAATCTTGGGCTCACGAGCAGCGAAGAAGATGCCATTGTAGCCTTTATGCTGACGTTCACTGATGGCTATACGCCGAGTGGTGGTGGTGGTGGTGGTGGTCACGGACATCGCTGAGACCCTTAGCGAAAATCTTTTTTGACAGTCACCAGTATGCCCGGCCAGTGATTCACTGGCCGGGTTTTATTATTGTTTTGTGCTTTATTGATTGCGGACAAGAGTAACGCCGATAACACAGAAAATCATTGACTCCGACCCCATTGCTGGAAAACATTCAATAGAAACCGGAAGCCAAAAAGTTTGTTTGCGACGATGCCATTGCCATCTGTGAAGAAATTTCAATGTTGTTATATACCCGTGACGTTATGGATTTAACAACAAAGTGATAAATACAAACATACCGCTAATGAAAATTTAATATTAGCGGTTGTTAGGTGAATCGACTATTTGGGAACAGCTAACTCAAGATTTAATCCGCTCAATTCCCAGCTGCTTCAAAATATATTTTTCGTAAATAGGTTCTGATGTGCCTTTTTTCATTTTACGAATGAAATATTTTTCAAACGCCACTTTTGCCAAGTGCACCCATTTTCCTTTTTTAAACCAATTCACATTTCGCGGTGGAATTTGCGGCAGTGCAACAAATGCAGCACCAGTGTCACCCATATCTGCCAAACATATGGCATTCCAAGTCGCCTTGGCGTGCGGTGCTTTACCATCCAGTTCAGCTTTTATGTTTGCCACAATTGCCGTAACCATAGACTCAATCATATAACCGGTTTTTGGCGCACCTGTAGGAACTGGCGTTGCCTCCACTGGCGGTATGGCAGTGCACACACCGGCAGAATAGATATTTTTGTACGTTGGATTTCGTTGATACTCGTCAATCAATACAAAGCCACGTGGATTGCAAAGATTCTCCACATTAGCAACAGCATCCACACCTTTGAATGCAGGTAATATCATAGAATAATCAAAAGCAACTTCGTGCTCCTTAATCACCTGCCCTTCATTGTTATGCTCTGCAACAATCAATTTATCCGGCTCAGCCCGAAGAATTTTGGCATTAACAATCCAATTAATATGACGTTGCCGCAATTCCGACTCCAATAATCCTTTAGAATCCCCTACGCCTCCCAAACCTAAATGGCCAATATAAGGTTCGCTAGTGATATATGTCATGGGAACCTTGTCGCGAATTTTGCGTTTGCGTAAATCAGCATCGAGGATAAAAGCATATTCATAGGCCGGGCCAAAACAACTGGCAAACTGCGCCGCGCCAATAACAACCGGACCAGGATTTTTCACAAACTCTTCATATTTATGATAAGCATGTTCGGCATGATCAGTGGTACAAACTGACACGGTATTGCCTTCTGGACCCAACCCTTCCACTTCTTCAAATGCCAAGCGCGGACCGGTGGTAATAATCAGATAGTCGTAATTAATAGATGAGCCATTAGCCAGCGCTAGTTTGTTTTCATCAGGATCAATTTTTTCAACTGCAGAGGCAATGAACTTAATATCTTTTTTTTGTAAATACTCGGCAATAGGAAACGAAACCTGTTCCCGCTGACGCCAACCAACGGCGAGCCAAGGATTCGAGGGTACAAATTGAAAAGTTTCACTGGCATTAATCACCGTTACCTCATGCTGATTACCAACGACTTCTTTCATTTCATATGCTGCAGGCATACCGCCGATTCCTGCACCAATAATCACGATACTGGCCATTGTCTTTCTCCTTCGACTCTGAGTCTTTCCGGGTTATTTATACAAAAAATAGGGTCAGAGTAATTGATTATCTGTATTATCGACATTACTCTTATTTAAATTTTTTTGACGTAAAAAGCTGATGACTCGATTACCTCATCTTAATTTACCTAACATCCCACAGCATGTTGTGCAAAGTGTAAATAACAAACAAGTTTGTTTCTTTAACGATGATAATTTCAAGGTTTATCTGGATAGACGCAAGCTCTGTGGAAAATCATTGATTCGTTATGTAATACGGAATCACCCGCCAGATATTATTGACGATAACATATCTGATATTTTTGCCAACTTATCTATAAAATGATAGAGAAACCAGTTTATTTAGTTCAACATTATCGAACCAAATACCATCATATCCCTCAGGTGAACCTATCGTTATTGACCTTACCTTAACAGGCTTTAAGAGCATGTTTTCTCTTGGACATTTCACTAAATTCATCTCTTAACCTTATAGCTCTGCATAATATTAAGTAGTCGTTATCTGACACAGTAAAACACGTTACTATGACACATATATTCATACCAAATTTTCATAAAAATCAGCAATCAGCCAACCTGGACTTCACAACCACAAATATTACCTTAATACAGTCAGCACGTTATTATGAAGATACTAGGATTTCTTTATGCTTATGCTAATCACTCTCTGCTGTTGCTCTTGATTCGAGAAATACTTCACTTTCGTTCATATTACGCCTGCCTTCACAGAAAGACCAAATGACTATGTATTACAACAGCCATAGGAAAGCTCACAAATTAACTTAGAAAACTGTTGTTTTTTGGCAGAGGTCCGTAGCACCAGCCACCTTCGGCACTATATAGCATCCGCACTGAATATTGTTACCTGGAGTACTCCGGGATAATAATTGATTTCATAGGCGTGCTCACATATACCTCAACTGAGGTTACGCCCTCTATAACTCCGACTTGTTATGTTGATATAAATAATAGCGAGATATTTAGTTTCTATACGGATTATTTTCTCACTTCGTTCAGCGCCACGACGGCTACCGGGAAAGAATAAGGGGACACTTGTTATTTCCCTTCGCATCAAAGGTCAGGTTCCCACGTTCCGTGCTAAAGCCTGTACCGAGCTCATGCCGTTTTTACACCGACTGCCGCCTGAACAGTAAACAGGTGCCTTTCAGGCTTATCCTGAGAGAAACCCTCGCTCTCAGTTTTGACAGTTTCTTTTAGGGACTGACGATGCGTCATCAACGGTTCGCTTACGCTCATCTTCTCGGTACTCACCTGGCGTTCTCTTTGAACGTCATTTCCTCAGTCGCTCACCGCCATACCTTTTCAGCACAACGGCATTGAGCGATTGAAGCCAACTCCTGCAGATAGACTTCGGGAGGCCAACTCCCATCTCTAGCACAGTTCCACAGATTGATTTCTTTTGTGTTCGTGGTAAACAGGGAATCGTCCCCATTATCTCAGTGGTCTGTTACAAAGTGATATATCAACCCATAGACATAATGACTATTTCTACAGAATCCCATAAGCAGGATACCTCACAATGACCAATGCTATTGTAAGGTATCCTGCTCGGGGGCAAGCCCCCGAGATTCTAGCTACGCGGTAAAACTCAAAATATGTTCATTATAACAAATTTAGAGGAGACTATATTTGATGACCAATACAAAAAACCTAGAATCAATCACTTACAACTAAAACTTATCCATGTAGTAATACAATACAACGGTTAATGACCATGGAGCTACACGTAAGTTATTGATAATTTAAAACCCGGCGGCTTCTCCTCTCAATCCGTTATAATCAGAAAATATGAAAATTAACGCCTACCTATGAGGCGAACATCACCGTCGAATGTCGGTACCGAAAGGACGAACGGATCAGCTTTGTAACAAAGTGCCTGCTCTTCGAGCATACCAATTGCAATCTCTTCACCCATACGCAAGCTGTCGTAATAATCGGAGTAAAAATGTACGCCTCCCATATTTCTAGCAATAGAAATGTTAGCTGCTAACTTGTTTAACTCACCCTCAAGCGTAAGATAAGAGCCGTCATTAACATCGGTCAATTTATTCATCGAGCTGTCCGGAACAAAAGCGATAGGTGTATCCTTGTTCTCGTGATGCGAGAATAAAACATCATTACCGCGACGAACTAGCACTGCGCTGGTGTCAAAGTAAGCTTTGAGAATGGTAACGCATGCACCAGCCACCGTTGCGTGTCCCGCACCGTAGGATGGGTGCATTGGTGAGCCTTCCTGGAAAGCCATCGGTAACAATTTGGTACCTGATGCATTGTTTGTTTCGATGGAATTCACAGTACCTTGTATTTCAGACTCAAGTTGCGAAAATACATTTCCGATGGAAGGAAAATCGGATTCGATCTGATTGGCTTTATGGATGCGTGCGGCCAACGCCTCGGGACGTAGTCGACAGTGCATATTGAATTTTTGATAACGCACGGCCTTGAGGGCACGTGTCGCCACCTCAGTTACCATAGTGAGGATGTGCGGACCACCCCATAGTGCAAAACCGCCAGCTTGACGCTCATGCCCCCCAAAGAAACTTGCTAGCCTCGGGTTCTCGGAACTCAGGCTGTTTAAATACAAGGTACCACTACCGGAAAGGTTATCAAAGCCAGGGTCTGATGGTGCCCGCATTCCGAGTAGGATCAAGCAGGCGTTAAGATAGGCCTCATATAGAGCATCATAATGCACATAGGTAGCAAGATCCCTTGGGGTATAAATAAAACGTCTGGTGACACGAGACGGAGGGCCATAAATAACCTCTTCGTTACCGGATTGTGGGTCTGCGCCATTCTGTACGTCAAGCCAGTCATTCCATTCAATCATGAAATTGACTCCTGCGCATGCAACAGGAACTTTCTGATCAATACCTAGAGCGCCATATTGAATGATACCATTGGCTACGTCACCATCACCGGCAACACTTTTGTTTCCTAACAGCATGAACTGAGAAAGGTAAGGGCCGTGCTCAACACCAGGAGATGACCCCCTAAATGCTGTCTGCCCAGTGATATTACCATCTACATTTTTTCTGCTACGACCGTCGTTACCGGTAATGCCGTAATCAATCCCGTTCAGCCTGTCGATGGATGCCGTGATGTCGACATTGCACGAAGTATTGTTAAACTCGGACAGCGGCACGTCGCGCAATAGTGCGAGTTCGTACACCTCAGCCATTTCATAAGCCAGTTCACTGGAGCCGAGGGCAGGCGCAGGTGACATGGTCACAGCCTGAGAATCGGGGCCTTGTAAGTCGTGGACAAGCCCTGCTGTAGGTGCTTCCCACTTTCTCACTTTCTTGGCCGCAGAAGGGACCGAAATGGTGAAGGCATCGACAGAGCCATTGTCGATTGCGGAACGAAACGCCTTGAAGTCATCTGCGTTATTAATCAATCCATTATTGCTATTGTGCTCAAGGCCCTTGGTAAAACTCATCGCAAAATTTGCATTCGAATATCTCTGTTCATCACCATTGCTCTGATGTGTAGGATGTATTCTGCTATAAGCCATCTGGCTTGCAGATTCGCGAATTCGTTTTGCTTCTTCCCGTCGATTATCAGTCATTCCTAATTCTCCATGATGGTTGGTTATTCCACGCAAACGCGAGGAAATTTGTGTAAAATCATTCCGTTCGATCAATCCTTGACTCCCTTAATACTGGCCTGCTCAAACGTCACTAATGAAATCCTAAGTTTGTGTATTTTTTAAATTAATCACCTTTTGATTGAAAACGAATTTTCATGGCTACCGCTCAGGGAAGCCGACCATTGTAGCCGGGCTTGTGGTATTCTCCACAAACGGCCGAGTAGCCCGAGAGAACTTCTCTCATACCTTCGGGAACTTGTTCAATTTGCGCATTCAAAGAGTTTTTTTCATTTCTGCTTGACTCGATGTTTACGCGAGGCATATCAGCCTCTTTGCTCCACCTACATTACAGAAACTTCACCATTACTACGGACTGATCCGCCTCTGTTCTGCACATTGGTATTCAGTATCTTGTAGCTCCAATTACTTCGCAGGCTCCCACAACATCACAACGACAGATTCCCATATTACGTACTAATAATTTGTAAGAGAAAAAGGGGACGATGCTCAATACCATTAAGTTAAAAAATATCGGTATCGCGTAGGTTGATGGTGAGCTTGCGAAGCCCAACCTACAACAAACAAAAACTCAGATTAATTTAACGACATTGGGCAGCGCGCCCTTTATTTCAAGTAATCGGAAATTTCTCTCACTATAAAATCTACCTGACTATATAAAATAGCTTTTTCAGAAATACTATTCTCTGACCGCTGCATGCAGCCACATGAATCTTGTATGAATAGAGTCCCCCAAACTCAACATTATTCATAACAATTTCTTTTGGATAAATTTTTTTAGTTCAGACATGGATAGAGCGCAATCTACAAACTAAAGGATCGTTTTTATTTTACTAAAATAAAAATATTACTAATACGTACATATGTTTTATTAACCCAACCCATAAACACATAGTACGTTAATCACACATCAAAAATTACGTGTAATATTAGAGATAATAATTTATTTATATCATCGTTTTAATTTATAAAAAAGTAATAAATTACCAAAAATATATCCCATATAAATATGAACTCAATCAGGAAAATATGCTTGTTTCTTCACCACGCAAGAGATACTGCCCCGTATGATTCATCACTTCTTATGTTTAGTATTTTTTTTATAACCCTATATCATCAGCTGTTTTATTAATATTTATTATCTCAAATAATATACGATTAATTTTTTATAAAAAAACATTAAGTAGACATCAATCTGACACGATAAAATACGTCACCTTGATGAATATCATACATACCAGATTTCAAAAAAATCAGTATATCAATCAACTCGGTCTTCACAACCACAAATATTACCTTAATACAGTCAACAACCCATGTGGACATCAGGACTCTTTTATATTTATGTCAATCACTCTCTGTTGTTGCTTCTCGTTAGAGAAATAATTTACTTTCATTCATTACTCTTACCTTTACAGAAAAAACAAATGACGATGTATTACAAGAGTCATAGAAGAACTCACAGATCAACCGGAAAAACTGTTATTTTTTGAAAAGGTTCGTACCACTACCCACCTGTAGCACTGGCACTATACATCCCCACTGAATATCGATTATTTGTCTCACTTCGTTCAGCGCCACGACAGCATCGGGCTATCAGAAATGCTGAATGGACGCATTAGTCATGGCCAATCGAGCGTTTTTTATCCAAAAGGGAACATCAGTAAAGATCTCTGGAAAGCGCCTAAGAAAGATATCCGTGGGATAGAGGATGAGTCGAGCGTACTTATTTTCGACAATACAATTCAAGGAAAACCTTTCAGTCAGAAAAATGACTTGGTTTGCTGGAATTTTGATCGCATCGTCAAGGGTATCAATTTATTGGACGGTTTGTACGATAGAAATAATCCTTGAGACAATCTACAAAAAACGAGGGGAAACCAAACGCTTTCATAAAAATATCAAGTCAAATATTTCATTTCAACACCTGAGAATTTTTTCTCTTTCACGACCATCACTCTTAATAACTGCCGTAGCAGAGGATTTTGTTTCTCTTTCTGGTAGACAAAACCGAGGGGGATCGACCCTCAATTTTAGTGCAGCATGCTCGATGCTTCCGTATCTTGCTCATGGCACAAAAGCACCGCGGAGGTTTATTCCTCTCAATTGCTTTTAGAAGTGAATCTGGTACAACTTATAAAATAAACATGTAATTGTACGAAAGACCAAAATATGAAAACTCCCCTGTACTACTATTTCCATATGGGGCATTCCAAACTAATGAAGTTCTATGCTTTTCATTAAAAATAGCGCCAACTTCAATGCTTATCAGGGCATCTGTACTTTTTTCATCTATAACATCTAAGCTACCAGAGAAAGCGCTATTCAATGTAGATTTATAACTACTCGTAATAACTCCAAGCCCTAAGGATGAAAATAAATTTCGTTTCCCAACCTCCCAATTATAAATGCCCTGTATAACGACACTTTGGCGCTTAACTTCGTCCGTTCTAGTACATGGAACAGTAAAGGGTAAATTAGTTTGGCAAGTTCCTTCTCCTGACTTTGATGTTCCAGACGTACCAGTAGCTTCCAGTTCTAAGGCAAAGTTATTTTGAAACTTATACCCTAATCTTCCTTCCAAAATTAGTGTTGGAAACGATTCAGAACTCAAATCATGCTTAGCAGACCCCAGTTCAAATCCAATTCCAGCATACGTCTCTGCATTAACTACTGTGGTGGACGCAACTAAAAGTAAGCTCACACTTATAAAGAGATATTTCATACAATTTATCTACTATATTTTTACGGGTCTCTAATATTAAGTAGGTATCAAACTGACGTAATCAAACATGTCACTTTGACGCATATTATTCATACCATATTTCCACTAAAATCAGTATATCAGTCAATCCAACCGTCACAACCACAAATATTACCTTAATATAGCCAACAAACCATGAGGACATCAGGATCTCTTATATTTATGTCAATCACTCTATGTATTACAACCGTCATAGAAGAACTCACAGATAAACCGGGAAAACTGTTATTTTTTTTGGAGCAGTTCGTACCACTATCCGCCTGCAGTACTGACACTATACATCTTCATTGAATGAAGATTATTTGGCTCACTTCGTTCAACGCCACGACAGCATCGGGCTATCAGAAATGCTGGATCGATGCATTAGTTATGGCCAAGTGAGTGTTTTCTGTCCAAAAAGGGATTACATCTGTAAAGATCTCTGGAAAGCGCTGAAAAAAATATCCGTGAGATAGAGGATGAGTCGAGCGTGCTCATTTTCACAATACGATTCAAGGAAAAACCCTCAGCCAGAAAAATAACTTAATCTGCTGGTAGATTGATCACACCGTCAATCGATCCGTCAAAGGCATCAATTTGTTAAACCGTTTGTACGACAGAAACAACTCTTGAGACAATCTTAAAAACGAGGAAAAGTCGAATAGTTTCATAAAAATATTAAGTCAAATATACTATTTCAACACCTGACCCTTTTTATC
>Ga0316203_1000821_pt1 | contig 29131 bp, 29 predicted proteins | sample 6monrhotite_MG_FD_204940 | JGI IMG/M metagenome (GOLD analysis project Ga0316203, IMG submission 204940) | Microbial mat bacterial communities from mineral coupon in-situ incubated in ocean water Damariscotta River, Maine, United States -... | ecosystem: Environmental > Aquatic > Marine >... | reverse complement strand
TCTTTGGTAAGACATTCTATCTTACCGTTTCTGATCAGATAAATACGGGAATCACCGACATGAAACAGATAAGCCGTGGTTGATTTGATAATGAGTGCCGCAAAGGTTGATGCCAGACTTAGCTCGGAGGCGTAGCGGCGCTGTCCCTGACTGTACAGCCATGAGTTCAACGAATAGATAATACGTTCGCCAGCTGTTTTTACACTCCATGACATGGGTGTGCTGTAGTAGTCGGATATAAAGCCCTGCACACAGTATTCACTGGCTTCCTTACCTGCTTCACTGGATCCGACCCCATCAGCTGTAACTGCAACAAGGCCCTTGTGGGTGAGTTCCATATCATCGGGAATGCGGATGCCGCAGCAGTCCTCATTTTGCTCTTTGATGCCGGGCTGAGAGTTTTGTCCGACGTCAACGATCAGCTTGTTGCTCATGTCCATGCCTCACAATAAACCATAAAAAGACAAAGGCACAGAGACATCTTTTACAAGAGTCTCCATGCCTTTGTTTGACTGCTTGATTAGCTATTAATGCAGTTCGATTTTTTCGATGCTTCCGTCTTCCTGCTCTTCATACATATAACCCTTCGGTTCATCCAGGAAGAAGAATACGATGACCAGAGTAGCCAGAGCCGCTGCACCGATAGTCATGAAGAAGATCTGCGGGGATACGAATGAAAGCACAGTCAGGAAGCATACCGCACCGACATTACCGTAAGCACCGGCCATGCCTGCGATCTGACCTGTCATGCGACGTTTAACCAGTGGTACCATGGCAAAGACCGCACCTTCTCCGGCCTGTACGAAGAATGAACAGCCCATACATACTGCAACAGCCAGAATCAGTGACCATGTGGAATCAATCTGACCCATAAGGAAGTAACCGATAGCAAGACCTGCGAGTAGTACCAGCATGGTTTTTCTGCGCCCATATTTATCCGAGATCATGCCGCCACTGGCGCGTGAAACCAGATTCATAAAGGCATAACCTGAAGCCAGCAGACTGGCCATGGCGATGGTGAGTCCTTGTGTTTCCTTGAATGTATCAAAGAAGAAGAGGGGTAGCATGGAGACAACGGCCAACTCGGAACCGAAAGTCACCAGATAGGCGAGATCGAGTACTGCGACCTGTTTGAACTTGTAGCGGTGAATTTCTGCAACCGGTTTAGCGTTTGCTGCAAACAGTCCTCTGTTGATGCGGAAAATCTGGAACACCTGATAGGCATAGATGGTTGCCAGTCCCAGATAGATGATGCCGGTCTCCATGCTATTGAACAGACCCAGATTGGTCGGTGACATTTTCCAGGCCAACAGTGCCAGCGTCATGTAAAGCGGTGCGCTCATAATACAGTAGAGGTAGAAATCTCCTTTACTGGTGACTTCCATGGCACCCATCTGTTTTGGTTTGAAATAGGTAGTGCCCTTCGGATTGTTACTTACCGAGAAGTAGAAAATGAAGGAGTAAACCAGTGCGATAATACCAGTGGAAGCGATAGCCCATCTCCAGCCATCATCACCGCCAAACCAGAGTGCGATAACAGGAAGTGACATGGCTGCCGCAGCGGAACCGAAGTTCCCCCAGCCACCATAGATGCCTTCTGCAGTACCAACCTGTTTGGCAGGAAACCATTCAGCAACCAGACGAATACCGATTACAAAACCTGCACCAACAAAGCCGAGCATGAAACGCAGGATTGACATGGCTTCAAAGCTCTCTGCGAATGCGAATAACAGACAGAGGATGCTGGAGATGGCCAGCAGCATGGAGTACATAATACGCGGGCCATATTTATCAACGAGCATGCCGATGATAATGCGTGCTGGAATGGTCAGTGCGACGTTAAGGATCAGTAGTAGTTTTACTTCCTGATTGGTGAGTTCCAGTGTCTCACGGATATAACCCATGAGTGGTGCCATGTTGAACCAGACAACAAAACTGATGAAAAATGCGAACCAGGTGATGTGCAATGTGCGCATCTTGCCTGTAAATGATAATAAATTGATTCTACCTTGATCTACACCTGTAGCCACGTATCCCTCCGGAAAACTTATTGATGAGTTCGCTAGAGCAAGTGCTGTTCCAAATGTATAAGTTACTGATTTAAAAAGGGAAATAAAATATACCTACATATTCGAGGTATATGCAGGGCTTAACCCTCCATTATTTGCACGATAAATGTGCAGTTATGCAAATAATGGAGGCAGCACCTGACGAAAGTTTTCTCGTTCTTGTGGTATGGTCTTAGTGATCAGCAGGGTTACGCTGTTTTTCGTAAAGGAATGCCAATACTTCATGTCGATAATGATTGTATTCCGCATTATCAGACATTTCTACCCGGTTGCGTGGACGAGGCAGATCAATTTCAAGAATCTCCCCGATCTTGGCAGCAGGGCCGTTTGTCATCATGACGATGCGATCTGAGAGCAGTACTGCTTCATCCACATCATGGGTAATCATAATGACAGTGCTGTTCAGGTCAGCCTGAATCTCCATTAACGAATCCTGCAGGTGTGCTCGGGTGAGTGCATCCAGGGCTCCGAATGGTTCATCCATCAGTAGTACCTTGGGCTGCATTGCCAGTGCTCTGGCAATGCCTACACGCTGTTTCATGCCGCCTGAGATCTCTGACGGGCGTTTGTGCATGGCATGATCCATATGTACCAGAGTGAGATTATGTTCAATCCACTCTTTCATCTCAGCAGCAGTTTTTGTTTTCTTGAATACCTGTTTTACCGCCAGCTCAACGTTCTCATATGCCGTTAGCCATGGAAGCAGGGAGTGATTCTGAAACACTACTGCACGATCAGGACTCGGTGCTATAACCTCTCTGTTTTCGAGGATCACACCACCTGTCGTGGCCTGATACAGGCCTGCTACAATATTTAACACGGTGGATTTACCACAGCCGGAGTGGCCGATCAGGGAAACAAATTCACCCTGCTCAAGAATCAGATCAATTTCATCCAGTGCTTTGAAAGGGCCATGATCTGTTGGGAACTCAATAGAAACTTTTGAAAGTTCCAGAAACCTTTTTGATGACATCCTATGTCTCCTATTAGCGAATTTCTGCGTTTTTGTCCCAAGAGACAAAACGCTGGGCGGTCATCAGCAGGCGGTCGAGCATGAAACCGATCAGGCCGATTGCCAGAACAGCTACCATGATGCGTCCAAGTGAGTTGGAGCTGCCATTCTGGAACTCATCCCATACAAATTTTCCCAGCCCCGGGTTCTGAGCCAGCATCTCTGTGGCGATCAGAACCATCCAGCCTGTGCCCATGGAAAGGCGAAGGCCTGTGAACATCATTGGTATGGAAGAGGGCACGACAATTTTGCGAATATGAGTAAACCAGTGCAGTCGAAGTACCTTGCTCACATTAATCAGATCACTTTCAACTGAAGCCACGCCCACTGTGGTATTCAACAGTGTTGGCCACAGGCAGCAGAGTGATACGGTGATAGCTGAGATGACAAAGGACTTGGCAAACATCGGGTCATCAGTGACATATACGGCACTGACCACCATGGTAACGATAGGCAGCCAGGCCAGTGGGGATACAGGTTTAAAAACCTGAAATATCGGATTCAGGGCGTTATTCAGTTTCTCGCTCAGACCGCAGAATATGCCTAGTGGAATGGCAATCAGGCTGGCAATCAAAAAGCCGATAACCACTGTGATGATGCTGGTGAAAATCTGATCAATAAAGGTGGGGGCACCGGTATAAGTACGGATTTTGACTTTCGCATCAGGATCAAGGGCCAGTTTTGCTGCATTGCGGGTTTCCTGACGTTCGTAAAAGGCTACTTTTTTCTCTTGTTCCTGGTCATGTTCATCAATCAGTACGCCTGCCTGCTGCCATACCTGAACGGGGCCGGGGAGCTGTCCCAGACTAGTGTTGATCTGGCTTGAAATGCCTGCCCAGAGTCCCAGAAACAGGACGATGGCTACAGCAGGCAGTAAGACGTTATTACTTATAACCTGCAGTTGCTTTCGAGGCTCTTCCCACATCAGCAGTTTGATCAGCGGAATCAAAGCGCTGAATCCAATTTTCTCCAGGGTTTTCAATGTCGCTTCTTTCATTATCTCTCCATGATTTATAGAAAAAAGGCTCCCGGCCAGAAGCCGGGAACCCCCTGTGAATTATTTAACGGTTTCTTTTCCTTTCAGGCCGATAGGGAAACTATCGATGTAGGCATTAGGTTTTCTTCCATCGTATGTAACATTGTCGATGAAATCAGAGAGTGGAGCGCGGAATCCTGTTTCGGTTGCGAAATCAGGGAACTCGGCTGCACTGACTTTGCTTTCAGCAATCAGAGCATCAGCTGCGATTTTATACAGATCCGGGCGATAAACTTTCTTGGCAATATCAATATACCATGAGTCAGGTTTGTATTCGCCAATCTGGCCCCAGCGACGCATCTGAGTCAGATACCAGATTGCATCAGAGTAGTAAGGGTAAGTTGCGTTATAACGGAAGAATACGTTGAAATCGGGAACTGCACGTTTGTCACCTTTTTCGTATTCAAATGTACCGGTCATGGAGTTTGCGATGACATCAATATCAGCACCAACATAGTTCGGTTTTGCCAGGATCTTCACGGCTTCCATGCGGTTGGCATTGTTGTTGTCATCCAGCCATTTGGCAGCACGGATCAGAGCTTTAACAAGGCGAGTAGTTGTATTCGGGTACTTCTTGGCGAATTCTTCAGTGATGCCGAAAACTTTTTCCGGATTGTTCTTCCAGATTTCGTAGTCGGTAATAACAGGAACGCCGATTCCTTTGAATACAGCCTGCTGATTCCATGGTTCACCCACGCAGTAGCCGAAGATGGTACCGGCTTCCATAGTTGATGGCATCTGTGGTGGAGGGGTAACCGAAAGCAGTACATCTGCATCGATCGTTCCTGAGGTTTCACCTTTTAGTGGTGCGTAGTAACCGGGTTTCAGGCCGCCGGCAGCAAGCCAGTAGCGCAGTTCGTAGTTATGTGTGGAAACAGGGAACACCATACCCATTTTGAACGGTTTTCCTGCATCCTTATACTGTTCAACGACAGGTTTAAGGTAGTCGGCTTTGATAGGGTGGACTGGTTTACCATCTTTAACAGGTACGTGTTTTTTCATTTCTGCCCATACAGAGTTGGATACGGTGATTGCATTGCCGTTTAAATCCATGCTGAAAGGGGTGATGATCGTGTGTTTGGTGCCGTAGCCGATTGTCGCAGCCAGCGGTTGACCAGCCAGCATGTGAGCACCATCGAGTTGGCCGTCTATCACGCCATCAAGCAGTACTTTCCAGTTGGCCTGAGCTTCGAGTGTGACATAGAGCCCTTCATCTTCGAAATAGCCTTTTTCATAGGCGATGGCCAATGGGGCCATATCAGTAAGTTTGATGAAGCCGAATTTCAGGTCTTCTTTTTCCGGTGCACCAACAGCGGATGCTGAGGTGACACTGCCGAACATGAGCACTCCGACAGCTGCAAATGTGGTGATGGTTTTTTTCCAATTACGATGTATCGATGATCGCATTTAGTCCTCCTGGTTTGGTTTTACTCAACTAGAGCAAGCGCTGTTCCATTGGGATTAATGCTATATATATTAGTTACTTATATTATTTTATGCTTTTTGTCCTTATTTCATATTAGGTGATTTTATCTGTTTTCTTCTATTTTTGCATAAATTTTATGCATACCGTGCTAATTTTAAAGCAGCTTAAGCCAGGCTGAAACCATGTCGCGGCAAAAGTCTCTGGCTACAGGCAAATGGCGGGGGATATTATCCAGTAATTCCGCAACACCATCTTCACCAAGATAGGCGCTTTCACTTGTTCCGTGCCTGATCCAGTTCTGGATGATGGTTTCAGTGACCTGAGTGTGAAACTGTAGGCCATATTGTCTGCCGGGTAGTTTAAAGGCCTGGTTGATGACCTCAGGGCTTGTAGCCAGTAGTGTTGCCTGTTCAGGCAGGGTGAAGCTTTCGCCGTGCCACTGGAATACATCTAAGCCGCTTGCCAGCAGTTCACCAAAAAGGGGATCACCTTCAGCGAGAAATGTTGGGTGCAATGGGCACCAGCCGAGTTCGCGAACCGGTGATGGAATAATTTCTGATCCTGTTGATTTGGCCAGCAGGTGTGCGCCCAGGCAGATACCGAGAACCGGGAAGTTGAAATGCAAGCACCATCGTAACAGACGTATCTGGCGATCAATGAATTCGAGGTGGGTGTCGTTGGCTGATATGTGACCGCCTAGGACAATCAGTCCTGAGTAGTTACGCATGGCCTGTGGAATGGCTGTTTTCTGAGCCATAAGTACTTCATATTGCCAGCCATTGTCGTGAATGATCTCTGCAATCATGCCGGGAGGTTCATGCTCTGTTTGCTGTATAATAAGAATGGGTTCTTTCATGGAGTCAGCCAAGCAACCATCGTGCCTTATATTATAGATGAGGAAAACTGTTGTATGATAACGATAAGAGCGTTGCTTGGTTGTTGTCTATCGCGTACTGGTGTCTAAAAAAGAATCATTCTTGCGTTTTTTTTATGCATGTATTCAGGTGTGGATGTTCAGGGCGGGTCGGTGAATTCCGTAAAGTATTGATATATATGTAGTTATGAGTATGGAACAGCGCTTGCTCTATGGTGATTAAACGCCGTGATGGCAATAGCTTTTTTTAAGGAGATCAAGATGAGAACCAGAATATTAAAATACACCTGTCTATCGGTGGCTGCAATGATGGTAGGCTTTCAGGCGCAGGCTGCGACATGGACGACTTCAGCCGATGTTCGTGAGCGCTATCAGAGCTTCAGTAACTTTAATTTTAACTCCGCTGTTGATAATGACAGGCAGGAGTTGGATACAAGGTTGTATATCAAAGCCAAGGGTGACTTTGGTAACGGCTTGAGTGTTTTTCTGCAATCGCAAGCTGTTTATATCAAAAATTACACAGTAGGTAATACCCAGGAGTTCACACAGGCAGATCTTTTGCAGGCCTATCTACAGTATAATGCCGGTGATTTTGGCCTTCGTCTTGGTCGTCAGCAGTTGGTCTATGGTGACCAGAGACTGTTGGGTCATCTGGGCTGGAAGGATGTGGCGCGTACTTTTGATGGTGTAAAAGCCATGTATAAAAATGACACTGTTTCACTTGATGTGTTTGCAGTCCATCCATCGGATATCGGTGCAATGACACCGAGTGTGGCTGCACCACAGGGTAAGTCGTTGGTAACCTGGGAAGATCGTCGTCTGATCGGTGTTTATGGTACATACACGATTGCTCCAAAGAGTGGAATTGATGCTTACTTCATCAACTGGAGCCATAATCAGCAGGCTGCTATTGGTAAGGGTCGTAATATGAATACTTTCGGCACGCGTCTGTTTACCAAAATGAACGGTTTTGATGCAACGGCTGAAGCTGTATTTCAGACGGGTACATGGGCTCACGCAACTGGGGGAGCCAAGGTGTCTCAGAAGGCATCAGCTTACGCTGTGAAAGCGGGTTATACCTTTGATTTCTGGAAAACACGTTTCGGTGCTGAGTATAACTACAGCCCGGGTGATGCGACTCCTGGAGCTGGTGATCATCAGGACTTCGTTTTCCCGTTCCATACCAATCATGCGCATTACGGCGAAATGGACTTCTTCTCATGGGCAAACATGAAAGATATTCATCTCTCTTTGAAAACCTCTCCAGCCAAAGGTCTGACCTTGATGGGTAATGTGCATTTCCTCTCATTGGCTGAAGCGAAAGGTAACTGGTTGAATGTTGTGGGTGCAGGAAATGTCTTTGCTGGTAATCCGGCTTATACTCAAACCGAAGCCGGTACCGAGATTGATGTGAAAGTGGTTTATAAGGTTGAGGCTGTTAAAGGTCTGAAGCTTGTTGCTCTGTATGGCATCTTCAACCCGGGTGCGGCTGTTGCTGAGCGTAATGGCGGTAAGTCAGATTCTGCTAAGTTCGGATATGTGCTGGCTAACTACAAATTCTAAAATGGTCTGATCCGCAGTAGGTATGTACTGCTGTTGAAGATAAGTATGGCGCGTCACCTCTTACGGCACCTCCTTTGGTCGGTCGGGGTGATGTGCCTATTTGTCGTTCATTCAGTGACTGTTATTTATGCACAGGTGTACTGTATGGTTGTATGAACCCCTGTTTTTGAGAGGCTTTTCATTGGAATGAATCTTGCTATAGCGGTGCTAATCAGTTTAATTGGAGATGTCTTTATATGAAGAAGAAATTGGTAATGATCGGAAACGGCATGGCGGGCGTACGTGCCATCGAGGAAATCCTCAAGGCCAATCCGGATATGTTTGATATCACGATCTTTGGTGCCGAAAAATATCCCAATTACAACCGTATTATGCTCTCACCGGTACTTGCCGGTGATACAACCATTGAAGATATTATCCTCAATGAAGAGCAGTGGTATGCTGATAACAATATCACCCTGCATATGGGTAAACGCATTACAGAAATACAGCGTGGTCATAAAAAGATCATCGCTGATGATGGTACAGAAGCTGAATATGACAATCTGATTATCGCAACCGGTTCGAATCCGTTTATTATTCCTGTTCCCGGCCACGATAAAGAAGGTGTCATGGCGTTTCGCGATATCGATGATTGCGATGCAATGTTTGCCGCAGCCAAAAAATACAAGAAAGCAGCTGTGATTGGTGGTGGCCTGTTGGGTCTGGAAGCAGCCAAGGGCTTGTTACACCTTGGTATGGAAGCGACTGTCATTCATGATCAGGCGACACTGATGAATATGCAGTTGGATACGCCAGCCGGTGAGATGCTGCGTGCTGATCTGGAAGGCCAGGGCATGCAATTCAAGGTTTCAACCCTGACGACCGAGGTGACCGGTGGTGACCGTGTTGAAGGGTTGAAGTTTAAAGATGGCTCAACACTGGATTGTGATCTGCTGATTATGGCCGTTGGTATCCGTCCGAACATGGCTCTGGCTGAAGAGTGCGGCATCTATTGCAATCGCGGGATTGTTGTCAATGATTATATGCAAACGATTACAGATCCGGCTATCTATTCCGTGGGTGAGTGTGCTGAGCATCGCGGCGTAGCTTATGGTCTGGTTGCTCCACTGTTTGAGCAGGCGAAGACTCTGGCTTACATGATTACAGGTCAGGGTCTGAAATCCTATGAAGGATCGGTTGTCTCTACCAAGCTGAAGATTGCCGGTGTTGATGTGTTCTCTGCCGGTGATTTCATGGGTACGCCCGGTGCCGACATCATTGAATTAATGGACAAGGTTGGCGGTGTGTACAAGAAAATTGTACTCGAAGATGACCGTATCAAAGGCGTGGTTATGTTCGGTGATACAGCCGATGGCCCGACCTTCTTCCAGTGGATGCAGGATGCTAAAGATGTTTCCGAACTGCGCTCTACGCTGCTGTTCTCTGCATCCGGTCTGGGTGATTCCGGTCATTCCGGTATTGATCAGGCATCTGCCATGGCTGATGATACAATTGTTTGTGGTTGTAACGGTGTTACCAAGAAAGATGTCGTGGATGCCATTGTTAAAGAGGGGCTGACCACGCGTAAAGAGGTGACTGCCTGTACCAAGGCCGCCGGTTCTTGTGGTGGCTGTGCTGGTCTGATTGATCAGATTCTCGTCTCCACACTGGGTACTGCTTTTGTTGAATCCGAGCATGAACCGATCTGTGGTTGTACCGACTTGAACCACGAACAGGTGAAAGAGCAGATCAAGACCAAAAAACTGACCATGGTACGGGAAGTGATGAACGTGCTGGATTGGAAGGAAGAGGGCTGTCAGGTCTGTCGTCCTGCGCTTAACTATTATATCGGCATGATCTGGCCGGCAGATTCTGAAGACGACCGCACCTCCCGTATCGCCAATGAGAAGATGCATGCGAACATCCAGAAGGATGGTACCTATTCGGTGATTCCACGTGTGTATGGTGGAGATACCGATGCTGATACCCTGATTCGCATGGGTGAAGTGGCAAAAAAATATGATATTAAAACGATCAAGATTACCGGTGGTCAGCGCATTGGCCTGTATGGCGTCAAGAAAGATGATCTTGCAGCAGTCTGGAGTGATCTGGATATGCCATGTGGTTATGCATACGGTAAAGCGCTGCGCACAGTGAAAACCTGTGTGGGTTCCGAGTGGTGCCGTTTTGGTACACAGGATTCCACCTCTCTGGGTATCCATTTGGAAAAAGAACTCGATCGCATCTGGTTCCCTGCCAAGGTGAAGCTGGCGGTGTCTGGTTGTCCGCGAAACTGTGCGGAAGCAACGATCAAGGATTTTGGTATTATCGGTGTCGATGGTGGCTGGGAAATTCAGACCGGTGGTAACGGCGGTGTGCACGTGGTTGCGACAGAACTGCTTTGTCTGGTTGAGACGGCTGAAGAGGTTGAACAGATCGCCAAGGCTTATCTGCAGCATTACCGTGAAACAGGTCGCCATAATGAGCGTTGTGCGCCGTGGCAGCAGCGTGTGGGGCTGGATAGTATCAAAGCGTTGGTTGTGGATGATCTGGAGAGCCGCAAGGCCCTGGCTGATCGTCTGCAGGTCTATCTTGATGGTCAGGCCCGTGATCCATGGCTTGAGCGTATTGCTGATGAAGCCGCATTGCCTGAAAAGAAAATCTTTAATGAATATAGAACTATTGAAATCAAGGAGATCAACTGATGAGCAGCGCCCATGAATCCATCCAGACACCAACATGGCACTCTATCTGTAAGCTTGATGAAATCCCTCGCTCAGGCGGCAGGACTGTGAATGCCGGTGCGCTGAGTATCGCACTGTTTCGTTTGACTGATGACAGTGTGAAAGCTATTGAAAATCGTTGCCCGCATAAAAATGGCCCGCTGGTTGAAGGTGTAATCTCCGGTGGTGATGTGTTGTGCCCTCTGCATAACTGGCGTGTTAATCTGGATTCCGGCGAAGTTGCTGCACCTGAATCTGGCTGTGTAACCCGGTTCCCTGTTAAGATTGAAGATGGTCAGGTGTTTTTAAGCTTATAATTTTTTTACCACGAAGAGCACAGAGGACACGAAGAAAGATGATTTATTCATGCTTACCTCTGTAAGTCTTCATGTTCTTTGTGAGCTTCATGGTGAAATCGTCATTGTTGTGATGAAGGAGTTGGAATGACCCGAACAGTGAACAGTGTTTGCTCTTATTGCGGAACTGGATGCGGTATTAAGCTGGAAAGTGATGACAAGCGCATTATCTCGCTGATTGGTGATACACGGCATCCGACCAATCAGGGCAAACTCTGCTCCAAGGGCAGGGAGCTGCATCATACTGTACGCACCGATGACCGTTTGCTGCGGCCGCAACTGCGTACCTCTCTTGATGCTCCATTCGCACCGGTGGACTGGGATACCGCGCTGGATTACGGAGCGCAACGGTTTGCTGATATTATTCGTGAGCATGGACCGGAAGCGGTGGCTTTTTATGTGTCGGGCCAGCTACTCACCGAAGACTATTATGCTTTTAACAAGCTGATGAAGGGTTTTATCGGCACCAATAACATCGATACCAATTCACGCCTGTGCATGTCATCGGCTGTGGCCGGTTATAAGCGTGCTTTCGGTGCAGATGGCCCTCCAACCTGTTATGCGGATATCGAGCTTGCTGAACACTTCTTTATTATCGGCGGAAATCCCGCTTATGCGCACCCTATCGTATTTCGCCGTCTGGAAGCTGCCAAAGAGGCCAATCCGGATATCAAGGTAGTGGTCGCAGACCCACGACGAACCGATACCTGTTCAATCGCTGATCTTCATCTGCCGCTGCGTCCGGGCACTGATGTGGCACTGATGCAGGCCATGCTTAATGTGTTGACATGGGAAGATGTGATAGATCGGGATTATATCGCCCAAAGCACACAGGGTTATGAAACCCTGACCGAATCCGTGCGCAGTATGACGCCACGTAAAGCAGCAGATATCTGTGGTCTGAATGCAGCAGATATTGTACAGGCAGCACTCTGGTTTGCAGAAAACAGGACACTCTCTTTCTGGTGTCAGGGTATGAATCAATCCACCTCTGGTACTGATAATGGCAATGCGCTGACCAATCTTCATCTGGCAACAGGCCAGATCGGTAAACCGGGCTGTGGCCCATTCTCATTGACCGGGCAATCCAATGCCATGGGGGGCAGGGAAGTTGGTGGTATGGCCAATATGCTTGCTGCACACAGGGATTATGCGAATCTCACTCACAGAGAGGAAGTAGCAACATACTGGGGGGTGGATCAGGTATCCGATAAGCCGGGCCTCACCGCTACAGAGTTGTTTGATTCCCTTGAATCAGGACGCGTGAAGGCTGTCTGGATTGCCTGTACCAACCCTGTTGTATCGATGCCTGATGCAAAACGCATTGAATCCGCCTTGAAAAATGCTGAGTTGGTGATGGTGTCTGATGCATATCATCCCACCGATACCACTCGTTTTGCCCATGTTTTGTTCCCGGCTTCAGGCTGGGCGGAGAAAGAGGGAACTGCTACCAATTCAGAGCGTTGTATTAGCCATCTTGAGCAGGCACTGCCTGCACCGGGTATGACTCGTCCCGATTGGAAAATTACAGCGGACTTTGCCACTGCTCTGGGTCAGAAACTGGGCAAGGAGTGGCACTCCTCTTTTGCCTGGGAAAAGGCTGAAGATGTGTTTAACGAGCACCGTGGTCTTACGCGTGGCATGGATCTGGATATTACGGGGCTCTCCTACGCCATACTTGATGAGCATGGGCCACAGCAGTGGCCTTATCCGGAAGGAGCAAAGCCGGGTGAAGCCAGACGGCTGTACGAAAATGGCCTGTTTGAAACCCCGGATAACAAGGCCCGCTTTGTTGATATGACATACCGGCCTGTTGCTGAACCTGTTGATGATACATACCCATTATCACTGACCACAGGACGTATTCGCGACCAGTGGCATACGATGACCAAAACAGGCAACGTGCCGACACTGATGCAGCATTATGCTATTCCTCAGCTACAGATTCATCCGGATGATGCAGCGCTGTATCAGCTTGAAGAGGATGATCTTGTTCGTATCTCGTCCCGCCGCGGTGAAGTCATCGCTCCTGCCCGAATTTCTACGGATATTCGTAAAGGTCTGGTTTTCCTGCCCATGCACTGGGGAGAAATGACGGCCAAGGGCGGGCGGGCAAATAACCTGACGAAAACAGCAATCGATCCGGTCTCCAAACAGCCTGAATTCAAACATGCAGCGGTCCAGCTTGCATCGTTTAAGCCTGTATGGCGGGGTATGATGTTGATTGCCGGTGAAAAGATGAAGCTAGGTCGCACCATGATTGAAGGCTACACCTATGGCGTGAGCTCCTGCGCGGGCAGTGATCATCCTGTTACCGCTGTTGAGCTGGCCTGTAGCAAGGCTCTGAAACCTGAGCAATACAAACGGCTGGATCAGCTGCTGGAGCAGGGGCAGAGCTTTGAAACACTGACCTATTCAGACCGTAAGCATGGTATTAATCGCAAGGCATGGCTTCAGGATGGTCATCTGATTGCCGTGCGTTGGGTTGGTGGTGATATCGCTGAGGCACAGTGGTTGCGTAAGCTGATGCTGGAAGGTCGTGATGTTGGAGAGTTACGCCCGTATCTGTTGGCACCGGGTGGCCCTGTCACCAAAGAAGATACCAAAGGCAGAATTATCTGTGCTTGTCAGAATGTTGGTGAACTGGAATTGAAGCATGCTATAGAAAATGGAGCCGACTCTATTGATGCAATCAAGGCTTGTACCATGGCCGGGACAGGTTGCGGGTCATGCGTTCCGGAACTGAAAAGGCTCCTGACTTAACGGCGGAAAAGGTTGTCTGGATCTGATCACTTGCCGAGATTTTCATGTGCTTGTCGGGGTGAATGTGACCAGTGAAATCTGCGATGGAAATTGCTTTATAGATGTTATTGTTGTATCTCAGGTGCAATATCATAGTATGTATTTCCAATATTAAATATGCTGTCCCATAAAGGCTAACTATGTCTTCCGTTGCACAAACGCGCCGTCAATTTTTAAGACTGGGCCAGAAAAATCGGTCTGCTCCACTTCGCCCGCCATGGGCGATTGATGATGCCCTGTTTATTGATGCTTGTAGCCGTTGTGGAGATTGTCTTCGAGCATGCCCTGAACAAATTTTAATTCCGGAATCTACAGATGGTTATCCGCGTGTAGATTTCAGTCGTGGCGAATGTACATTCTGCAGTGCTTGCGTGGATGCCTGTCCAACCCATGCACTCAATGGCGAGTTGGTACAGCCCTGGCTAGCGAAAGCACATATTGGTGCAACATGTCTGGTGCAGCAGTATGTGGTTTGCCGCACCTGTGGTGAGCAGTGTGAGGCTGAGGCTATCAAGTTTACCCCGGTACTCGGGGGCGTTTCCTTACCATCGATAGATTTAGACTCCTGCACAGGTTGTGGTGCCTGCGTAGCGCCCTGCCCAACGCAGGCGATTGAGGTGTGTGTATGAGTGATGAACAGCTGGGGAAAGAGGAATATATCGGCTGCATTGTCGGTGCAATCGTGCAGTTGCAGCCAGATGCTGGAACAGCGATTCGTCAGCAACTCGCAGAGCTTGATGGTGTTGAGATTCATAACGAAGATGAACAGTCACGCCTGGTGATCACCATGGAAGCAGTAACAAGTAAAGCAGCGTTGAAACTGACCGAACACATTCAGAACCTGAAAGGGGTATTGAGTGTGACACCAGTCTATCAGCATTGTGAAGAGAATCAGCAGCAGGATCAGCAAGGAGGCTGGAAATGGCGGTAAGTCGTAGAGGGTTTATTAAATCAAGTGCGGCAGCGGCAGCAGCGGCATCTATTGGTGTTAGCCTGCCCGCTGTTGTGCATGCGATGGACTTTGATGCTGAGAAAAACAAAATTCGCTGGGATAAAGCACCATGCCGTTTTTGTGGTGTAGGCTGCTCTGTGCTGGTGGGTACAAAAGAAGGTCGTGTGGTTGCGACTCAGGCTGATCCCAAGTCTGAAGTGAACAAGGGCATTAACTGTATCAAAGGGTATTTCCTTTCTAAAATCATGTACGGCAAAGATCGTCTGACTTCACCCATGCTGCGTATGAAAGGCGGGCACTACCATAAAGAGGGTGAATTTACCCCGGTCTCATGGGATGTTGCTTTCGACACCATGGCTGAGAAATGGAAAAAGACGCTGAAAGAGAAGGGTCCTGAAGCTGTCGGTATGTTCGGCTCCGGTCAGTGGACCATTATGGAAGGCTATGCGGCATCCAAGCTGATGAAGGCCGGTTTTCGCTCCAATAATATTGACCCGAATGCCCGCCACTGCATGGCCTCGGCTGTTGGTGCATTTATGCGTGCTTTCGGTTCAGATGAACCTATGGGCTGTTATGACGATCTTGAGCATGCTGACGCCTTTGTGCTTTGGGGCTCAAACATGGCCGAAATGCATCCGATCCTGTGGACGCGTATCACCAATACCCGCCTGAGCAAGCCCGGTGCTGAAGTGCATGTGCTCTCCACCTATGAGCATCGCTGTTTTGATCTGGGTGATAATAATATGGTCTTCACACCACAGACCGATATGGTGATTCTCAACTTTATTGCCAACTATATTATTCAGCATAAGGCGTATGATAAAAGATTCATCGATAAACATGTGAACTTTAAAGAGACAGCAACGGATATCGGTTATGGTCTGCGCCCGGATCATCCGCTGGAGCAAAAAGCGAAGAATCCGGGTAAAGGCAAGATGTCCGGCATTACTTTTGCAGCCTATGCCGAGATGCTTAAGCCCTACACCCTTGAGCATGCAGCCGAACTTTCCGGTGTGCCAAAAGAAAACCTGCTGCGTCTGGCTAAATTGTACGCAAACCCGAAGAAAAAAATCACTTCACTCTGGACGATGGGTTTTAACCAGCATACCCGCGGCGTCTGGACCAATGGTCTGCTGTACAATATCCATCTCTTGATGGGTAAGATTTCAGAGCCGGGAAATAGTCCGTTCTCACTGACAGGCCAGCCATCGGCATGTGGAACCGCGCGTGAGGTTGGCACCTTTTCACATCGTTTGCCTGCTGATCTGGTGGTCAAGAAGAAGGAGCACCGTGATTTTGCTGAAAAAGTGTGGAAATTGCCGGAAGGCACAATTCCTGCCAAGCCGGGTTACCATGCCGTTCAGCATAACCGCATGCTCAAAGATGGTGTGATCAACGCTTACTGGTCGATGTGCAATAACAATGTGCAGGCTGCAGCCAACATGAATGAGGAGACGCTGCCTGGCTGGCGTAACCCGGATAACTTTATTGTTGTTTCCGATCCATACCCAACCGTTTCGGCCATGGCTGCTGATCTGATTCTGCCTACGGCGATGTGGGTGGAGAAAGAGGGGGCTTATGGTAATGCCGAGCGCCGGACACAGGTTTGGCGTGAACAGGTGGAGGCTCCAGCCGGTGCAAAATCCGATACCTGGCAGCTGATGGAGTTCTCCAAGCGGTTCAATGTGAAAGATGTCTGGCCTGCTGATCTGCTGGCCAGGAGTCCTGAGCTGCGTAATAAAACACTGTATGATGTGCTCTACCGCAATGGTAATGTTGATAAATTTCCAAGCCAGAAGGTCAGTGATGATCGCGGCAACATCTATGGCAACCAAGAGATGGATCACTTCGGTTTCTACGTGCAGAAAGGGCTGTTTGAAGAGTATCGCCTGTTCGGCACAACAGGGCCGAAGAAGGGCCATGATCTGGCTTCCTACGATCAGTTGCATCTCGAACATGGCATGCGCTGGCCTGTAGTGGACGGCAAAGAGACCAAGTGGCGTTATCGTGAAGGTTCTGATCCCTTCGTGCCAGCAGGATCTGAGCTCTATTTTTATGGTAATAAAGATGGTCGCGCCAATATTATTTTTGCCCCTTATGAAGTACCACCGGAAGTGCCGGATGAAACCTTTGATATGTGGCTCTGCACCGGTCGTGTACTCGAACACTGGCATTCAGGCACGATGACCCAGCGCGTTCCTGAGCTGTACAAGGCTGTGCCTGATGCGCAGATCTTCATGCACCCAGAAGACGCCAAGAAGCGCGGCTTCAAGCGTGGCGATACGGCGAAGGTGCAGAGCCGACGCGGTGAGATTACGGCAGAGATTGAGACGCGCGGTCGTAATAAACCACCCGTAGGGCTGATCTTCGTACCGTGGTTTGATGCGCGGCGTTTGATCAACAAGGTCACGCTGGATGCCACCGATCCGCTCTCTAAACAGACGGATTACAAAAAGTGCGCTGTTCGCGTTGTTAAGGCTTAAGGGGAGAAGATCATGAAAGCATTTGCTATCGCACTATCATTGATTGTTATCTCCTCTGTCGCATGGGCGGGAGGTGCAGGGACACACTCGCTTCGTGGCGATGTGGCACTGGAGGCTCCGTCTGTCCAAACAACGGCCAAAGAGTGGCAGGATGGAGAGGGGAAAATCCAGCGTAACTATGCGCAGCAGCCGCCACTGGTGCCGCACTCGACAGAAGATTTCCCCATTACCCGTGATGATAACAGTTGCCTGGCATGCCATAACTGGGATTCGGAGATGCCGGGTGCAACCAAGGTGGCTGTTTCACATTTTGTGGATCGGGATGGTGAGGCACTTTCCAATATTTCGCCAAACCGCTATTTTTGTACTCAGTGTCATGTGCCGCAAAAAAATGCCAAACCACTGCTTCCTAGTATATTTAGATCGGTGGCAGAAGAGTAGATGCTGAATGTATACTATAGATCTGGTGGGTTCGTTGAATGATTGAAGCGCTCCCTATCCATTTTTTTGAAGGCGCACCTTCAAGTCTGGCTGATAACGAGAGCTTGATCGATCGTTTTGATCGCCGTCAGACTTATCTGCGCATTTCTGTGACAGATCGCTGTAATATGCGATGTGATTACTGTCGTCCTGCTGCGGATGCCTACAAAGCCGAGCCGCATAGCCAGATTCTGAGATATGAAGAGATTGAGCGTATTGCTCGAGTGGCAGCAGGCCTGGGTGTAAATAAGCTACGTATTACCGGTGGTGAGCCTCTGGTGCGCCGTGATATGCCAAAACTGGTTGAGAAGCTTGCAGCCATTCCCGGTATTACCGATCTTTCGATGACAACCAATGCTACATTGCTGGCCAAATATGCTGATGATCTGGCTCAGGCCGGTTTGAACCGTATCAATATCAGTCTTGATAGCCTTAACGGATTACGTTTTCGTAAACTGACAGGAGCTGAGTTGACTCCTGTGATTGAGGGAATCGAAGCCGCTAAAAAGGCAGGGCTGATACCTATCAAACTGAATGCGGTGTTGATGCGTGGTATCAATGCAGGCGAAAACCATTCTGAAGTTGCCGATTTGATAGATTTTGCTATCGACCATGATGCCACGATCCGGTTTATTGAATTGATGCCTATGAAGTACGGTATGGATTGGGATAAACATTATATCTCTATTGATGACGTGCTGGCGGAAGATGATGTGCGGCAGCGCATTGACCTGGAGGCTGTTGCAGAGAGCTGTAATACGGCAGCCTCATATCTACCGTTAAAAAATTCATCACAGAAAGTCGGATTCATTACACCAATGTCCGAGCGCTTTTGTGATGGCTGCAATCGTTTGCGTTTAACTGCAGATGGTCACCTGCGTTCCTGTCTGCCTGCTGACAGTGAGTTGAATCTGCGTGATCTGATACGTGGTGGTGGCAGTGATGATGATGTTCGCGCTCTGTTCAGCCGCTCGGCCATGATTAAGCCGAAAATAGGTACTTACGCCTTTGATAAAGATTCAGAGCAGCGTTCAATGATTCACATTGGCGGCTGAAAAAATATGAAACCGCAGATAAACACAGATAAACACAGATATTCATTGTTCGGGCTTTCACAAAGCACATTAACTTTACGATTGAGAGAGCATCTTGGGGTATCTGCTTTTATCTGTGTTCATCTGTGGTTAATCGCCTGTTTTGTTCCTCTTTCCGCATATACAGAGGAAACATATGGTGGGTGACATGAAAATCGAACCACGAATGCACACGAATGCACACGAATATAAAGGCGATTTCAAGTTGTCGGTTTCATCTGTGTTTATCTGCGTGTATCTGTGGCTGATCGCTTGCTTTGTTCCCGTTGCCGCGCATGCAGAGGAAACGATTACGGTTGCAGTGGCATCAAGCCTGCATCCAGCTATGCAAGAGCAGGCTGCCCTGTTTGAAAAAGAGCATGCTGTGGAGGTGAAGCTGGTTTCCGGTTCAACCGGTCGTTTATACAATCAGATTGTTCAGGGTGCACCATTCGATCTGTTTATCGCGGCAGATGATATACGTCCTGCAAACTTGAGTGAGCAGGGCAGAGTTGTAGCTGAGGGCGAAGCTGGTCTGGGTTATCTCGGTGTGAAATCGGGCGGGAACAGATTATTGAACCTGGAAACGCTGGCTGCATCTACTGTTCAACGTATTGCCATACCTAACCCCGATGTTGCTCCTTTTGGCCAGTCTGCCAAAGAGCTGCTGAAACAACAGGGCTTGTGGGAGATACTGAGTCCGAAATTTATTTATACCCAGAATGCGATGCAGGCAATGATGATGGTAGATCAGGGGTTGGTGGATGCTGGTTTTGTAGCACTGACATCGTCTGAGTCAGCCCTTGCCGTGATTTCTTACCGGGCAGTCCTGCTGACAGAAAGGGCTGCTGCACTCCAATTGTTGAAGTATGTGACGGCAAAAGAGATGGATGTTTCCAGCCTGGTTTCGGCTCAACGATGATTGAGTCTCTGCTGATTTCACTGCAACTGGCTCTGGTGACAACGCTCATCCTATTGTTGATCTCACTGCCATTGGCATACCTGCTGGCTTTCAAGTCATTCAGAGGGCGTACTGTGCTTGAAGTAATCGTGGCCTTGCCATTGGTGTTGCCACCAACAGTGCTTGGTTATTATGTATTGTTGATGATTGCTCCCGATTCGGCAGCGGGTCGTATCTGGGACTCACTCTTTGATAGCTCTCTGGCTTTTTCCTTTTCAGGCATGGTGTTCGCTTCTCTCATCTACAGTCTTCCTTTTACTGTTCAGCCGATGCAGCAGGCATTGCGAAGTATTCCTAAAAGCTGGCTGGAAATGGCATCTACCCAGGGCTTGAGTCTGAGCCAGACTCTGCTGCAAGTGATCTTACCTTCAGCCCGAGGTGGTGTGCTGGTGGCGGCCGCACTCTCCTTTGCCCATACCATGGGTGAATTCGGTGTAGTCTTGATGGTTGGCGGTTCTATTCCGGGAGAGACCAAGGTTGCCAGTATCGCGTTGTTTGAATTTGTTGAAATGCAGCAGGCTTCCGAGGCATGGATGCTTGCCCTGATTCTGCTGGCCGTCTCCTTTGTGATGTTGTCTCTTGTATATACGATCAACCGCAAAGGGTTAAATATGGTGGGTGGCCGATGATGATTTTTCAGTTGCAAGCCATGAACCACGAATTCACACGAATAGCCACGAATGAGGGGCTAAAGATGAGTGTTGCTGTTTTTCCATATTGTCAGTCTCTTCAATTTGGGAAAGTTGATTGTAGCAACTGGAAGTTATGTCTTTATTTGTGCAAATTCGTGTTCATTCGTGGTTTGATTAATGGTTGGTTTGTTCGCTTGGGTGCTTTTAAATGAAAAGTCATATCCGATTATCTACCCGATTGGGAGTGATGGATCTGCAACTTGAGGCCGATTTTTCAGATGACATCATCATCGTTTCAGGTGAAAACGGGGCAGGAAAAACAACACTGCTTCGATGTCTGGCCGGTCTTGAAAATGCAGAGGGACAGATTACTTTTTCTGGCAAAATATGGCTGGATAGTAGCGTCGGTTTTATTTTGCCATCTCAGAAGCGTGAGCTTGGTTGTCTCTGGACGGATACAGCACTACTGCCGTGGCTGAGTGTGGAAAAGAATATATTGCTAGGCAACTCATTTGAGGATTCAGTCTGGTTGGAAGAATTGGCTGAGTTGTTGGAAATCACTACTTTGATGCAGCGAAAACCGGCCATGCTTTCCACGGGTGAGGCGCAGAGGGTATCGCTGGCACGGGCAATATATCGCAAGCCTTCACTGCTTCTGCTCGATGAGCCCTTTTCAGCTCAGGCTCCGGCTATTCGTCAGCGTTTACGTGATGTGCTGAAGTCTATTCAGATAAGATTGAAAATACCGGTAGTCATGGTGAGTCACGATCTTGAGGATGCGGAAAAATTGGCAGACCAGCATTGGCGCATGCGGGAAGGACGGCTGCTGAAAGAGATTGTAGAGACAGGTAAAAACAGGGTGAAACAGGTATGAACGAGTTAACTCATTTTGATGAAGCTGGCCGCGCACGTATGGTGGACGTATCAGCTAAGGATATAACGACCCGCGTGGCTGTTGCCAGTGGTAACATTATCATGCAATCGGAAACACTGGAGCATATCCGGCAGGGAAAGCTGAAAAAAGGTGATGTGCTGGCTGTAGCTGATGTGGCGGCTGTCATGGGTGCAAAGAAAACTCCCGATCTGATTCCGATGTGCCACCCCCTGATGCTATCCGGTATTGATGTGTCATTCAGCGAGCTTGTCGAAGAGAGCGGCTTGAGAGTCGAAGTCTCGGTAAAATGTAACGGTAAGACAGGAGTAGAGATGGAGGCGCTGACTGCGGCCAGTACAGCGCTTTTGACCATCTATGATATGTGCAAATCCGTCGATAAAGGCATGGTAATCAGTAATATCCAGGTGGAAGAAAAACGCGGTGGAAAATCCGGAGATTGGCTGAGAAAGGTAAATGACAAACCACGAATAGACACGAATGAGCACGAATGAAATATAAATTTTTTCAGCATCAGGTAATGGATTGTGATGGGTGACTTGATTTTGAAGGATGAAGTCCATGTTGTTGTTGGATGTGCTATTGAGGTACTGAACACGTTGGGACATGGCTTGCTTGAAAAGCCATATGAAAATGCACTGGTGGTCGAGTTTTCATTAAAGGGTATTGTCTTCCAGCAGCAACCTCGTTTCGATGTCATCTATAAAGGTGAACAAGTGGGTGAATACATCCCAGACCTTATTGCATTTGATAAAGTAGTTATTGATACGAAAACAGTTGATCGAATTGGCGATCATGAACTTGGACAGATGTTGAACTATCTGAGAATCACAGGGCTGAAGGTTGGCTTGATTATGAATTTTAAACATCGAAAACTTGAATGGAAGCGGGTTGTACTGTGAAAATGAACCAAATCACAAATACACTCACATGGAAATAAATAATGGAAAATAAATTTGTAGAAGAAAAAACACTGCGGAAAACGGATGTTTCGGACTCTATAGTTGGCTGTTGCTCTATTCGTGTAAATTCGTGTCCATTCGTGGTTCAATATGGTTAAAATTCTTTTTTTCGGGCATATAGCTGAGCAGCAGGGGAGGCGCGAAGTTGAACTTGCTCTGGATGGCAAGCTTACCCTAGCCGCATTGCTTGCATCTCTGGATATCGATAGCGAAGGATCATTTCTATTGGCAGTGAACCAGCAACAGGTAGATGATCTGTCCATACAGATCACTGATGGCGATGAGGTGGCGATTATGCCGCCTTTTTCAGGAGGCTGATTATGGATGCTGTCCGGATTCAGGAAGAAGACTTTTCTATGCAGGAGGAAGTGGATGCGCTGCGTGCCACATCCAACCGCATGGGTGGAATCGCAACCTTTTTGGGCTGCGCACGTGATTTTTCCGAGGGACGGGATGTCTCTGCCATTACCTTTGAGCAATATGCGGGTATGGCGGTACAAGCGATGCAGAACCTGCGTAGCAAGGCATTGGAACGTTTCGATATTATTGATGCGCGCATAGTTCATCGGGTGACCACTGTCACAGCAGGTGAGCAGATCGTGTTGATTGCTGTTGGTGCTGAACACAGAGATCCTGCTTTTGATGCATGCCGGTGGATTATTGATGAATTGAAGCGATCTGTGCCAATCTGGAAAAAGGAGACCACGCCGGAAGGTGAATCCTGGGTAACACAACACCCATGAGTGTGCCGATTCTATCTATCGTCGGATATTCCAATGCCGGTAAAACTACTGTGCTGGAGAAGCTGGTTGAAAAATTGAGCGCGCAAGGCTTGTCGATTGCCACGATCAAACATAGTCACCACCAGCCTGAGCTTGATACACCGGGTAAGGACAGCTGGCGTCATAAACACGCCGGTGCGGGAGCCTCGTTTCTGGTAGGCCCTGAGCAGATGATGATGGTGGCTGATATAGAGCAGGAACTCAATCCAACGCTGCTGGCAGCACAATATTGTAGCGGTTTCGATCTGGTGCTGGTCGAGGGTTATGCCTCATTGCCCGGTGAGAAAATAGAGGTCTTGAGAGCAGCACGGAGTGATACATTACGCTGTGACCCGACAGAACTGCTGGCAGTGGTAACTGATATTCCGGATCTTCAGTCGGGTCTGAAACAGATCGACCTTGATGATATTTCTGGGCTGGCTGACTTTGTCCTTAACTGGATAGGGAAGAGGAATCAGCATGGGTGAAAAATATTCAGAGATTCCTGAACGACAGGTCGATTTTATAGCTGGGCAGAAAATTTTCTTTGTCGCTACTGCTGCGACAGAGGGGCGTGTGAATGTATCACCCAAGGGAATGGATTCACTGCGTGTACTCGGCCCTAATCGTGTGGTCTGGCTGAATGTGACCGGAAGTGGCAATGAAACGGCGGCGCATCTACCTGAAAACGATAGAATGACGATCATGTTCTGTGCCTTAGAGGGCGCACCGCTGATTCTTCGACTGTATGGCCATGCCCGCATGGTTTTGCCCGGAGATGAGCAGTGGCAGGAGTTGATCGGTCTGTTTGAACCACTACCCGGAGCGCGTCAGATATTCGATATTGCTGTGGATCTGGTGCACACGTCATGTGGATTCGGCGTACCACTTTATGAATTTATGGGTGGACGTCCCCAGCTGAATGCCTGGGCTGAACGTAAAGGTGATGAGGGGATTCGTGCATACTGGCAGGAGAAAAATAGTGTCAGTCTGGATGGTCTGTCTATCCCTGTTTCCGGTTCGGATAAAAAAAGCTGATGCATAGTATTGATAATTGTACGGCCGTCATTCTTGCTGGTGGCGAATCACGGCGTATGGGTGAAGACAAAGCGGCTTTAATGCTGGCAGGTGAGTCTTTGATTCATCGGGCAATCCAGTCTGTGAATCCTCTGTTTGAACATCTGTTGATCAGCGTGCGTCAACCCAGGGATCATTTGCTGTTTCCGCAACTGATTGATCGGGGTGAGGGCGGCGGTCCTATGAGGGGCATCACAACAGCACTGGAACGGGTGAACACGCCGTGGGTATTTGTAATGGCTTGTGATATGCCGTTTGTTTCTTCAGAGATGGTCCTTGCCATGTCTGAGCGGCGTACTGATCAACAGGTGGTTGCATCGGTTGTCGATGGTTTCGTGCAGCCGCTGGCAGCTTTTTATTCAAAATCATGCCTGCCGTTGATGCAGCAACAGATGGAAGCGGGAGATCGTAGTCTTAAGCGGTTTATTGAAAATGTGGATTCTACCCTGATAGAGGGGCAGGAACTCAGGTCGCTTGATCCTGAGTTGATCAGTTTTATGGATCTGGATTGCAAGCAGGATGTAGAGAAAGCCGAAGGGATTCTAAGGAGTATGGAATGAGTTATCTTGAAGTGAGAGAGGCACAGGCCTGCATTTTAGAACATCTGTCGAGCTGTGCTGCTGAGTCCGTTGATTTAAACGATTCTTTGGGGCGCGTACTGGCTGAGGATATTTATGCCAATCGAAATCATCCGCCTTACGATGTATCAGCCATGGATGGTTATGCTGTGCGTTTTGAAGACTTGGCCCGGATTTCAGATTCAGAGCCAGCCAAACTACAGGTGATTGATGATATTCGAGCAGGACAGATGCCGAGCTTGCGCGTGTTACAGGGAAGAAGCGCACGTATTATGACCGGTGCGCCGGTGCCTCCGGGTGCCGATACTGTGATCAAGGTTGAAGATACAGAACTGGATGAGAATACCGTCTCTATCCTTGTGGCTCAGCGGTGCGGCACAAATATTCGTCCGTTAGGTGAGAACCTGCGCGATGGTGAAGTAGTGCTGGAAGCAGGAACTACGGTGACACCCGGTGTGCTGGCGATTCTGGCTATGGTAAAGCAGAAACAGGTGCCTGTGTTTGCCAGACCGACTGTAGCAATACTCTCCACAGGCGATGAACTGGAAGGGCTGGATGAAGCGGTTGATGAGAATAAAATTCCTGATGCCAACTCCTATGCACTAATGGCTCAGTGTCAGGCACTGGGTATTACTCCGACACTATTGGGAATTGCACGCGATAATCCGATTGAGATCAGGGCGAAACTGACCGAAGGAATGAAATATGATGTGCTGCTGGCATCCGGTGGTGTATCGGTTGGTCATCACGATTTCATGCGCCCGATGCTGGAAGAGTTGGGTGTTCAAATGCATTTCTGGCGCGTGGCGATGCGTCCGGGTCATCCACTGGCGTTTGGAACCTCAGTGACAGGTACTGCGGTGTTTGGTCTGCCGGGCAATCCGGTATCGAGCATGGTCTGTTTTGAACAGTTTGCAGCACCTGCCCTGAAGCAGATGATGGGTTTTCAAAAATGTTTCCGCAGGACAGTCACAGCACGGTTAACCCACGATATGAAAGATCGTGAAGGGCGCACCCATTTTGTACGTGTTTCACTGTCACGGGATGATTCGGGTTACCTTGCGACCTCTACCGGCACGCAGGGTAGTGGTGTGCTGATGAGCATGGCGCTTGCTGAGGGGTTAATGATCGTTCCTGCTGAGGCCGATATGGTGAAAGCAGGTGAGATGGTGACCGTGCAACTGTTACAGGGCATGGATTTCCAGTCAGAAGCAGATTTACAATAGAAGCTAGAGACAAGTACGATTAGACACAGATTATAATAATTGTATCCGTAGATTTTGCGTGAATCTCTTAAACTCACTCCGCGCAAGCACTAATTAGTTACAGATTAAATGTATTATCTGTCTGTATCTGTGTTCATCTGTGGCTAAAAAAGAAATATATATGAAGGCAATTAATGGACTTTTTTATTGTCAGCTAGCGGTGTGTTTGCAAGTTAATATTCCCGAAAGTTCCGTGTGTTTAGTAAGCTGTCGTCGTAACTAAATATTTATCCATTGCCTTGCCTGGGCGTATTGAACAAGTTATTCCGTAAGCATATCCAGCGGCGATTTTGCATTCGTTTTCAACTCACACACAACATGTGTGTAAATCATGGTTGTCTCCACGCTCTTGTGACCGAGTAATTCCTGAATCTCTCGAATATCTGTGCCTTGCATCAACAGGTGGGTGGCAAAGCTGTGACGCAACGTGTGTAGGGAAGCACGTTTGTTGATTTCGGCGCGCCTGACTGCCCGCTGCATAGCTGCCTGCAGGGTTTTATCGTAGATATGATGCCTGCGCATGATGCCCGCCTCAGGGTCTCGTGATAGTTGTGCAGAAGGAAACAGGAACTGCCATGGCCATTCTGTAGCAGCATTGGGGTACTTTCTTGCCAATGCATTAGGCAACCAGACAGCGCCGAAACCCTCCATCTTATCCTGCTCATGTAACGATTTTACTATCTGCAAATGTTGCCTCAAAGGCTCAGTCAGTGAATCAGGTAGCAGGGTACTGCGATCCTTATCGCCCTTGGCGGCATGCACGGTGATCAGGCGATGATCGAAATCAAGATCCTGAACGCGGAGTCTGAGCAGCTCACCCATACGCATGCCGCTACCGTATAGCAGCTTGATCATCAGGCTGTATTGCGGCTCAACTGCCGCCAGTACTTGCTGAACTTCATTGATCGACAGAACAGATGGTAAGCGCTTCCCCTGCCTTGCGCGGATCGTTACGGGAAGGTGGGCCGTATCGACATGCAAAATGTCGCGGAACAGTAGTAGCAATGCGTTGAATGCCTGATTCTGGGTAGCCGCGCTGACCTTTCTTTGAGTTGCGAGATAGCTGATGAAATCGGAAAAATCATTTGTGGAGAGTTCACCATTGCCACCTTGCTCTCCTGCATAGCGAATAAAGCGAGCAATCCAGTGCCTGTATGACTTTTCAGTACTTGGTGAATAGTGCTTGATCCGCATCCACTCGCGTAGTTTCTGCATAATCTCATCAGTGGTGCCTGCATTCGCGGTTGTGTGCGCAGCATTTTCATGATGCCGGAAATGAAAGTGATAGAGCGTGATGGCATCGTTGGCCTGTTTGAGCTGCCATGGTTCAAGGGAATCTTTGACCGCCAGCATATCTTCAAAGCGTACCAACACCTGCTCAAACGGTTCGCCCCGGTAGTCGCAGGCAAAGTGCAGAAACTGTTCCACCCATTTCTGCATATATACGGCAGTTTTCTCCGTCGAAAATTGCTTATCTAACAGGAACTGTCGATAGAGTTCTGTCACCGCATGTATCTTATCCATAGCCGTTATATTGAATATCCGAGTTATATATATCAATACCTAACACTGTTGCATTGTTATGTGCTTGCTAGAAAGTGAGAAAACAAAGCGTTTGACGTAATTTAAAATCTGCAATACGCTCCAGTATGTCGGTGATGGGGGCATAATCGGATGAATAACCAGACAAAAAGATACTTGTACTCATTAATATGTTAGCTGTAAATAAGGAAATATAGTACGGATGAATACAAAAGCTGCGTTTGCAATTGGTCCACTAGCAAGCCCACTGTTCGTTTTATTGTTAGTAATCTTAGTCTCACTTGTTTCGGGGCTACAAGACGGATTTATTGGGCTTATTAAAGCCGCATCAATATTATTTTTAGTGTCATTAGCTTATTCATACATATTCACTTTTGTCTTCGGCTTACCAATATATATTTATTTCATAAAGAAAAGCTGGGTTACTTGGCTTCATTTTAACGCCGGCGCCATAATATCAGTGTCTTTATTAGGTATTGTGATGGTAATATTAAAGCAAGAAGAATACGCAAATATGTATATATTGCCAATAACCTTATTTGCAATCCTCAATGCTAATCTAATGTGGTACATTTACAACAAAACAGCTAACAAGGCGTTTAAGCGGGACGCTGAAAAAGCGTCGCGCCCCTTAACTTAAACGTTAGGCATATAAAAAAGAATGAAGAAATATGAGTTAATGGCATTCGTTCTTAGCCCCTTGGTACCGGTGCTCTTATTTTTCATTGGCATCATAGTGTGGCAGATCGATACTGTAGATAAACATGGGTATGGTGCTTTGTTTAGTATTGCAGCAAGTCTTGCTGCAATAGGCTTAATTGTTTCATATTCAGTTGAATTATTGATTGCTGTACCACTTTATTATATTGGACTAAAAGCAAATAAGGTTTCAAAACAATTTGTCTATCTCTCAGCAATGATTTTAGGTGCATTAATAATCGCTTTTGTTTGGAGCCTTTTTGGAGCTCATACCCTAAATGATTTATTGCCTGCACTAGCAGTTGGAGCTATTTTAGGTATATCAGCAGGTTTTGTTTTTTGGCGTGTAATAAACAATGCCTAACAAGCCATTGAACATCGCTCGTTACACTCGCTGGGGCAGCCAAAGCTTCGCTTCGTCTGCCCGTTAATGAATCGTTATGTGGCTTAAATGATATGACACTTGCTCAAACATACTCATGGTTATTTTATGCGGTAGCGTTAGCTAGTCGCACTGAGTCGGCCAAGTATCGCGATATTGAACAAACAGCAGACGCTATAAATCATGCCATTCCTACACAAAAGGAATTAAGAGAAAGCCTAGCGTGGTTAAGTACAGAAGGGCTAATTATCAAAGAGGGTAAAGCATATTCACTTTCTGAAAAAGGAAATGCTTTACTTGATACGGTCTCAAGTAAAGTTGGCACAACTATGGGCGTTTGGATAAGTATAGAAAAACATTTTGAAGGTTGCGGCATAGAAAATGATACAAACATTAATCCAAATACGCTTACCTCAAATGGCGGGGTCAGATACTATCTTGAGAACTCTCGTCAACTGATTGTTATTTAAAGCATGTTTTCTCTAACTTTTTGCAGGCGAATTCCGCCATTTTGATCAAAGGGTTCATTGTAAGTTAAGACAGCCCAAA
>Ga0316203_1000814_pt1 | contig 29477 bp, 24 predicted proteins | sample 6monrhotite_MG_FD_204940 | JGI IMG/M metagenome (GOLD analysis project Ga0316203, IMG submission 204940) | Microbial mat bacterial communities from mineral coupon in-situ incubated in ocean water Damariscotta River, Maine, United States -... | ecosystem: Environmental > Aquatic > Marine >... | reverse complement strand
TGCTACTGGAGCAAAACTGCGCCGCCGGGATACCGCTAAGAGCCCTCTCATTGGCGGGGATCGACAGCAAATTTTTTGAACGTCATCGCCGTTTGATCATCAAGCTGTTGGATCTACGATTTGAAGGACTCATCAGCGAAATCGGCTTGGAAGCGTTTTTGGGTGCGTTAAATGAGAACGACCACTGGTTATTAGTCGCCGACCTGGATGGAGCCATACTCCCTTTCAAGCTAATGAGAATACGAGACGGTGAACTTAAAACAACCCCCCTCACCGCACACAATATTCTCATCGTCGAAAACGAGCGTTGCCTCCACCAACTCCCCAGCATGGAAAACACCGTGGCTATCCTTGGCGCAGGCCTGAACCTTTCCTGGATGACAGCCTCATGGTTAAGTGAAAAAAGACTCGCTTATTGGGGAGACATCGACACCTGGGGGCTGACCATGCTTGCCAGCGCACGCAAGCACCAACCATCCATCACAGCACTGCTGATGAATGAAGCAATCTATCAGCAGTATCGCGCTGACAAGGCCGTCATTGAGCCTGAAAAGGCGGGCAGAAAACCTCATGAGGGACTCACCGCACAAGAAGCGCAACTCTATGAGTACCTTTTAACGGATGAAAAAGGCCGGTTAGAACAAGAGTTTTTATCACCGGCATTAGTCAGCAAAGAAACACGGGGTTGGGTGGTTTTACAGGTGCCATTTTGATAAACATGGCGCATTAATGCCAGATAGGCCTCATGCCCGTCCTCTTTTTTTCCGTTGCTGTTCTCTTATTTTTTCGTTCGGTTCTGTTTTTGTATAGGCCAGCACGAGTAAAACGATGCCCAGTATGATCAGCGGTGCGGATAACATCTGCCCTTGTGACATCCAGTTGAAGGCCACAAAACCCATGTGTGCATCGGGTTGGCGGAAAAACTCCACAACAAACCGGAAGCTGCCGTAGCCCAGGGCGAATACGCCGGACACCGCCATGCGTGGGCGTGGTTTCGCAGAGTAAATCCAGACGATGAAAAACAGCAGGACACCTTCGAGAAACATTTCGTAAAGCTGGGAAGGGTGGCGTGGCAGCGGGCCGCCACTGGGGAACACCATACCCCATTGTGATGTGGTCACCCGGCCCCATAGTTCGCCATTGATGAAATTGGCAAAGCGTACCGCACCGATGCCGAAGGGCACCAGTGGTGCGATGAAATCGGTGATTTCAAAAAAGCTTTTTCTGCTTTTGCGCCCGAATAACCACATGGCGACCAGCACGCCCAGCAGGCCACCATGGAAGGACATGCCACCTTCCCAGATGCGCAGGATGGAGGTGGTAACAAATTGAAAAACCTATACTTTTTCTAAAATATATGTAACCGCGCCCATTTTATCCCTGGTAAAATAGACGCAAAATAACAACTGAGATAGAAAAAAATGCTGGGTAAAGTATTTGAAGGTTTTGTAGAGAAAGCGCCTGTAGCCGTCATGGTTAGAGGGATATTAGAGCGAACGCTTGGATCAGATACGCTCGATGCACTTTATGAACGATCTATAGATAAGCAGTACACACGCAATCTCATGTTCTCCAACGTTTTTCAACTAATGAACTTGGTTGTATGCCGAATTCAACCCAGCATTCATGCCGCATATCAAGACAATAAGGCGTCAATCGAAACCTCACTGACAGCCGTTTATGACAAGCTCAACGGAATAGATCCGATAACCTCCCGTGCTTTGGTGCGAGATACGGCTAAAGAGATGGTAGAATCGATGCGTGAAATGAAAGGCTCACGTACTCCTTGGCTGCCTGGCTATCGCGTAAAAGTCCTCGATGGAAATTGTATCGAAGCTACCGAGCACCGACTCGGTGTATTACGAAAAACGAGGGGTGGCGCACTACCCGGTAAATCACTGGTGATCTATGAACCCGAATTAGAGATGGTGACAGACGTATTTCCATGCGAAGACGGGCATGCTCAAGAGCGTTCCCTGCTCAATGCGATATCCCCCACGCTAGCTGCCAAAGATATTCTGATTATGGATAGAAACTTCTGTGTACGAGACTTCCTGTCAGAAACGACCAATAAGGATGCGTATTTTATTTGTCGTCAGCATCAAGGTTTACCCTGGAAAGAAGACGGTGAAAAGCGCTTTATCGGACGCAGCGACGGATGTAGCCTCTTTGAACAGAAGGTCAGCGTGACAGATACAAAGGGCGTTTCACGCCTATATAGGCGTATTCGCGTCGTTCTGAAGACGGCCACACGTGATGGAGAAAAGGAACTGTGTATTTTAACGAATCTCTCTCAATCATCGGCCAATGTTAAATTGATTGCACAGCTGTATCGCAAGCGATGGACAATAGAAACCGCATTCCAAGAACTAGAAAGTCATCTCCATTCAGAGATAAACTCATTGGGTTATCCCCGTGCAGCATTCTTTGGTTTTTGCGTGGCACTAGTTGCTTATAACGTCCTTGCCGTAGTAAAAGCAGCCCTGAGAAGTGTTTATGGTGAAGATAAAATATCTAACGACGTATCTGGGTATTATTTGGCTGGCCATTTAGAGCGCACCTATGACGGCATGATGATTGCTGTGCCTGAAGAGGAGTGGCATATGTTTAAAAATATGAGCGGAAAAATATTCGCGGACACATTAGTTAAGCTTGCTAAAAAAGTAAATTTGGCAAAGTTTAAAAAGCATAAAAGAGGACCCAAAAAGCCAGTGCCAAAACGCCATTACGATCCAGCCCATCCTCATGTTTCAACTGCCAAGCTTCTCAGAGGCTAGCACACCTTGAAAGGGCTGGAGTTAAAGACACTGGCTTTCGAAATGCATTCGATGAGTATTATGCTGGCAAACAGCAGACCAAAAAGAACAAAGCCAGGCGTAAGTTTAGCAAGAGACTTGACCATGACTTGCAAACAATAAATCAATTTATTTCTCAAGTGCATCATGCAGCCATAATGACCATCTTATGGTTGACAGGAATGCGAGATTGCCTGAAAAGCAGAAATGGTTATTCCTTTTTGAAATCAAAAGTGATAAAGCGGCGCCAGCCAGACGGGCCCACTAGCGAGGGTTGGATGGCAATCGAAATCACTCTTGATGCCTGCGAGATATTGCAGTTGTTTTGTGAGAAGACGGGCAACGAGTATTTATTTTCTAGTCCTAATCCAATTTATACAGAAAAGAAAAAAATAGGATATTCTTTTGGCATATTGAACACTAAGCTCAATCGCTGGATCAAAAAAATTGATTCCGATGGATTGTTCGATGACTGGACTTTTTCAGTACACCAATGCCGGGAAACATTAGTCTATCAGCTGGCAAGACGCGGTATTGGACTACCGTTTATCAGTATGCAGATCAAACATTTCTATAACCGTTTTAGCCGTATGCCGAATGAAGTTGCTGCAGGTTATGAGGGAGTACAGAAAAATCTACTTGAGGGGACCAGAAAACGGAAGGCGGAAGCCAGAGAATCGGTCTTAATGGAAGTTTATGGCGAAGATTCAAGCTTCGCAGGTGGTGGAGAAAAAGTCCATAAAGCCCATGTCGATACATTTTTTTCTGGAATAGGCTATTTGGTGAAGATCGTGAAAAATAGATTTAAAAGATGGCTTTCCAAGGCGTCAAATTAATGCCCATATCCACCGGTTGTTGCACTAAGAATTTTCACTCAATGAAAAGTGGGGATGATTTTTCTCCATGTTACGGTGACTATGGGCGTGACCCTGACTGTTCAAGCCATGTAATTACCAACAGCTGTGACCAAGCACTTTCAATGTGCAAAGAACATGCTATTAAACATGCTATTAAACAGGCGGATAAAGAGGTCATCCCTGAGTACAAAAACTTATGGTTTGAGTTGACCGAAAAACTAGATAGTTACATCATTCGCTTAACTCAGGAATGACAGACGCCAAAAAATGAACAAACGCCCCCAAGCACTAAATGAAAAACTTGCCGATATTTCAGGTGGAAATGACAGAAAGATTATCGCGGCGTTTGAAAAAAATAGAAGCCCGTGAAAAAATGGATAAGCTTAAAGCGACCATTGCTACCGTAGCCAAAATTGCAGAGGTTCACCCCAACACAGTAAGAAACCGCCCTTGGGTTAAATCAAGGCTAAGGGTGATCAAAAGCAAAATAAGAAAATTAACTGATCAGAGTAATGATGATAAACACCTTACAAAAGTTACTATTGAGGATATGCTCCGCGCTAGAATACGATCCCTTCTTGAACAAAATGCAATGTTGTATCAAGAGACAATAGGTGCTCATGCAGAAATCAAGAAAAAGAATAAATAGCTGGAGGTGCTGAAGCGCCGTTTTGAAATTACAGAAAAAATTAATGATATGGAATATAGACAATGAAAAAATATCTAGAGTTCCTGCAAGACATTATAGACAACGGTACACAGAAAGGTGATAGAACGGGTACGGGTACGACATCTGTATTTGGTCGTCAGTTTCGTCACAATTTACAAGACGGTTTTCCACTGCTGACAACGAAAAAGCTGCACTTTAAAAGCATTGCCAACGAGCTAATATGGTTTCTCAGTGGCGATACCAACACAAAATGGCTTAAGGATAATGGTGTTAGTATATGGGATGAATGGGCGACGGAATCTGGTGATCTTGGCCCAATCTACGGCCAGCAGTGGGTCGCCTGGCCAACAAAAGATGGTGGTGAGATTAATCAGATTGACAATGTGATTGAAGCGCTGAAAAATAATCCTGATAGTCGCCGCATACTATTTCATGGTTGGAATGTAGAGTACCTGCCAGATGAATCTGTCGCTGCACAGAAAAATGTTGATAATGGTAAAATGGCTTTGCCGCCCTGCCATCTTCTCTATCAATTTTATGTGGCTGATAACAAACTATCGTCTCAACTCTATATTCGCAGTTCAGATAGTTTTCTTGGGCTCCCTTACAATATCGCGTCACTGGCACTATTAACGCATATGCTTGCAGATCAAACCAGTCTTGTTGCCCATGAAATTGTAGTTAGCCTTGGGGATTTGCATGCCTACACCAATCATGAAGCGCAAATTCGAACCCAGTTATCACGTGAGCCGCGCGCTTTACCAAAGCTGATTATTAAGCGCACTCCCGAAAGTATATATGGTTACACTTTCGGTGATTTTGAGATTCAAGGATACAACCCTCTGCCATCTATTAAAGCACCTGTTGCTATCTAAATGGTTGGGTTCTGAAAAAATATGGAAGGAGGAAAAGTCATATTGAATGGGGCGCTACTCAGTCCAATATTTCCACACTCTATTGTTTGTTATGGAATTTGTAATATAGTCTATGGAAATGCCTCTTGATCTAACAACCTTCAACCTTTCAGAGAAAGGTGAGTTGATTTTACTGTTGTTGTAGAAAAACAACCAGCTAATGACGTAATGTGCACGTATCGATGAGACGGAAAAAGAGATTGAAAAATTAAAGGGCGGGCTGACTAAAAATGGTCGCAATAGCAGTAAACTGCCCTCCAGTGATGGCTATGATAAGCCTGCCCCCAAGAATCTGCGCAAAAAGAGCGGCCGCTCAATTGGTGGCCAGTCGAGTTATAAAGTCAGCACATTAGGGCAAGTAAAACACCCGGACAAAATTCAGAAAAACGAGGTTTCGCATTGCACACATTGTCATGCTGATTTGCTGGATCAAGCGGCGATGAATTATGAGGCAAGGAAAATTTTTGATTTACCACCCATCAAAGTGAGTGTGGCTGAACCTTACAGCCCGTGAGTTTTAACAATTTTTAGCTTATCGCACCTGTAACCATAGCCCAGCCAATTTTTTCGATTTTTTTATGAACAAATTAGAGAGGTCCTGCGACTCATGCTTGCAAGACATGAATTCACGTAAAAATAACTTTAGTCTGGAGATCTATAAATGATGGATAAAAAATCAAAAATACTATGCTGGTTAATGCTCATGATGTCACTATTTGGTATCAAAGCTGCAGTTGCGTGCGAAGAAGTGAGTCAGGACTCAAAAGGTAATCTTTGGTGCTATTCTAACTGCGCTTGGAATGTGCTTCGCGATACTCGACAGTGTGATATTTCGGCTATCACTCTTGAAGAAAGCCGATTCAGCGAAGATAAATATGCGACCCCTGATTCACTTAGGGAAGGTATATCGAAAGGAACTTATCGTGGTACACCAACACAACTTGAAAAACAGATGCTAGCCACCACTGCCACTGTCAATCAAACAACGTGTAGCACGCAAGGAGATGTCAGTTTTGAAAAACTGACAAGTCATGAGAGAATCCTTATCAGGAGCGCGGTGGATGCATTCGTTTACGGTGAAGCTGGCCCGAAAGAACTGGGTTGTTCAATCTATGATGAGGGTGTCTCTTGTGAGGCTTTTGGTTATATATGCTGAATTGATTCAGACACTTCAGGATGCGCTAAAGACACCTGTTGATCATTAAGAGCAGCTCAACATCTTCCATGTCACCCAAAAGAGGGGTTTTTAGGTGGCATGGAAAAGGTTCAATACAAACCCATCCGTTCAACAACTGATAATGATATTTCGCCCCAACAAAAAGTGATGCTGAATTTTAAAAATATCACGAATTTCATAATATTAATCCATACTAAAAATTTCGCTGCCTGAAGGTAATGGCTTTAATCTGAATGAATAAAGGGGGGGGGATAACACAATATATCAAAATTTTAGAGAAAAACGGTAGGCGCAGTATTTAGCTATGTTAGCTTGATTAAAACAGAATACACCCGTCTATTAGTTAGTGGTTATAAAAACGTGCTACCGTTAAAATAATACCACAAAAACAACCTAACATTTTATTTGAAATGGCATTTTTCGAAAATGCCAGCCTATGCAGAAAATAAATGAGAAATGATCATTATGATCCATAATAATTCAGAACAAAAACCAGAAACAAAATTAACAAATAATAAGATTCAGCCTGTTGGCATGTTATATAAAAACTACGTTTTATTGATGCTAACAGTGGTATATATTTTCAATTTTATTGATCGACAAATTTTAGTTATTCTTCAAGAGTCTATAAAAAGTGATTTAGGGCTATCAGACACTCAACTTGGGTTGTTGTCGGGGCTATCTTTTGCCATTTTTTATGTTTTACTCGGTATTCCAATTGCCCGTTTGGCTGACAGAAGCAATCGTAGAAATATCATTGCTGCTTCTTTAGTCGTTTGGAGTAGTATGACAGCGTTTTGTGGCATGGCTCAAAATTATGCCCAATTATTGCTTGCAAGGATTGGTGTTGCTGTTGGTGAAGCGGGTTGTAGTCCTCCCGCCCATTCAATTATATCTGACTACTTCCCTACTCACCAACGAGCCACAGCATTATCTGTTTATTCAATGGGGATCTATATTGGTGTCTTATTTGGTTTTTCTCTCGGGGGATGGCTAGATGCCCAATATGGTTGGCGATTTGCATTTATTGCGTTAGGTATTCCTGGTGTTTTGTTTGCAATATTGTTTTATTTTACGGTAAAAGAACCATTGCGATCAATTTCAGATAATCCAAAAAATAATGAGCAAAGCTTCTTTCATGTGCTGACATTATTATTTTCAAAGCCATCGTTTTTGTTTCTTTCCCTTGCTGTTGGACTGCACGCATTTAGTGCTTATGCACTTGGAAATTGGTTGCCGTCTTTTTTAGCGCGCGTTCATCTAATGCCAAGAGAAGATATAGGGCTATACGCAGGATTTATACTTGGAACTTCAGGTGCAATAGGCACTATTTTAGGGGGTTACTTGGCTGATCGCTTAGGAAAAAAAGATAGCTCTTGGTACATTAAAGTTCCTGCGTATAGCGCGATATTAGCGATCCCGTTTCTATTGCTCTATTATTTTCACTCTTCAGTTAATATCGTTTTAATCTCTTTATTTGTTGCTTATATGTTAATCAGTACCTTTTTGGGCCCATCTATTGCGATCACTCATTCATTGGTTCCCGCACATATGCGAGCATTTTCTTCTGCTGTACTCTTTTTGGTTCTTAATTTGATCGGGCTTGGTTTAGGCCCATTATTTGTTGGAATAATCTCAGACTATTTGGAACCTACAATGGGGGTTTTATCTATTCGTTGGGCTCTTGCTTCTACACTGGTGGTAAGTCTAGTTGCGATAGGTTTATTTTTTAAAGCGTCACAGCATTTAAACAAAGATCTAGCTCAAGTCTAAACTGACAGGTATTGATTGAAAAACGGGTAGCGCCTTGATGCGAAATGCCACAGGGTCGCTGAATTAAACTCATTGAATAGCATATTAAATGTGAAAATATTTTCTCCATGAATCATGTGTAATCTCGACTCCCCCTTGGTTTCACAGGGAATATTTATTCAGCCTCTCCCATCATTACGGATATGAGGCTTCCTTTAAAAACTTCCCTGTAAAACCACTGTGCTATGCAATTTTTTCACAAATTTACGAAATACCTAAGCTAAGGAATATCAACATCAGCAGGGCACCGATAAGCAACACACGAAGAGCCGATACATGTACATCCTTGCAGCATCAAAATTATGTCTGAATGATCAATATCAGCCACATTTCCCCCACTATTTTTTGCAACAATTTGTTTTAATTGCTGGGTTCTAAATACTTTATATGGTTTATCTGTTTCTTTTACACTTAACGATTTTTCACGCTGCGGTTTTGTTTTTGATGGAAGTGGTGGCTCATGACCAGCAGAAAGACACGCAAGTGCAATACCAGAAGGATTATACTTTGAGTCAGAAACCTCTATTTTTTTCCATCACCGCAGGTAACCGTAAAAGGTGTCACTGCATGGGATTGAAAACTAAAAAGTGAGATTAAAGCAATTAAGCCACATTGAAGCAATTTCTCTTTATTCATTTTAATTTCTCCTATTTATCGTCATTTTACTAAGTAAATATTGATTTTTTAACACACCATGAATTTTTCAAATGTCATTAATACGTCGATAAATAAAAAGTATTTGTTCAAATTATTTTATAAATATCAATAAATCAGGCGCTGTATTTTTTAAAAAAAATAGAAAGATACTAGTAGAGACATAGAGCCTTATAAAGGCTAAGTTTTAGTAGCGCTCTATAGGAAACCCTGGATACAGTGTGATTCTCTTACATCAGATGACAACAACCCTTAGATGGAGTGCCGGTATCAGGATCATGAACTCCTGGCGTAAACTTCCCGTCAGCGGAGTAACAATTGGACATCATAAGATTACATTTCAACGATCACTGATGAACTTATTACTGAATCTGGCCAGGTGGTAAAGGGACAATAGGTGGGCTAATGGTACGTAATGGTTCAAAGCCGCCAGGCGGTATGGCTCCCTCATGGCCATCGCCGCAGCCATTGGTGGTCTCCCATAGGTTGTCGTCATAACAGGTCAGGCCGCTTCCAGCAAAATTCACTTCGCGGTTTGGAGAACCGCTACCTGAACCGCCTGACATATTAGATACACTTGCGGAAACCAGGGAAAATCGTGTCACTTCTGCAAGGGTCGCATTCGATGGTGCAATAGAAATACGCGAGGCATTGTTAACACTTTCAGGTGTGCCCAGGTATACATCCTTAATCGCGGAGTAACGGTTTTCATAGACATTTGATGTGCCACCGTCGGCGGCGTTGGAACTTCTTCTGATACCTTCAATAAGCATGTCCGCATCATAGTAACCCTCTGGCCTTAACGTAATGCCATGTTTGTTACCATTAGTGCCGATATGGTTACCATTGATATCACTATGTGACACCACGGTTCGAGATGAACATTCAACTCTGATATTGTGCTCGAAGGCGACTTCAATCGCCACATCGACAAAGCCGAGAAAACTGACGCAGCTAGTGGGTAACAGACCAATATTATTCCCGGGAATGATATGCCTTGATCCCGTCATGTCTATGTCCGAGAAGTAAAGTCCTTTTGGTAAGGGTACATTTGAGCAGGATAAAGCCGCATTATTGGAGCAGTAATTTGAATTTTCCATGATGACATAACCACCACCTGTCAATGAATCCTCATAATCCATATCGAGATTATGGAGCGTTATATCTGAAAACGTCATACCAAGCCTTAGCGCATGCAGCCGTAAATCAGTGAGTGTAATATTCCTGACCCAGAATGGTGTTGTCATATTCTGTGCCTGGGTGTTATCAACCAACAAATCATGGCAGCTATTATCGACACCAATGCCGAATTCGGATGATATTTCAGCTTTCTGGGTACCCGGCCCGAAAGATGAAATGAGAATGTTTTCTCGATCATAAGCAATGCAGATACGTGGCGGTTCAGCACTGCTAAAAACGTCGCCACGACGAAGCAGGTAATGTGTATTTGATGCCCACTCGTAATGGCGTGGCAGCGTGTTTGAGGTTACTCGGTTTGCATTATCTGGACATCCCTGGAAATCGCCAGATGTTGAGTAACAGACCGTGTTGGCTTCTGAAAAGGTATCGGTGCTTGCGTGTACAGTAATGGTTGCCCAGGCTGTCACCCAGTCACCGGCAGCATTCTGTAAACTAACGCCAGGGTAATAGGCACATGTACCTTGTTCGCAGTGATAAGTGTGCATGGATATCGGTGTGTTGGTATCAAACTCCCGGCTTGCTCCTGTATTCGGCTGTCGTCCTGCCAGGAAGTACTGCGCACCACGAGTAAAAGTTCCTTCCCGTTCATCTGCCTGGTCATCATCATAATCCCAGTAGATTCCGGTATCGGTAAATGGATTGATTGCACTGCTGTCTGTCACAGCATCGACTGAAAATATCACCGAACAGGGTGATGTACATTCATTCTGCGAGACTCTTAACAGGCCAAGCTCCAGTGTACCGCCGCTAGACGCATCATCAGGTTGCCCGCTAATCAGATCGTCATCGTTATTCGGCGCATTGTTATCGGTACCGGAATCACTGTTGCAAGCAACCAACATCAGCGCCAGAATAAAAACGACCAGAGCAAAGAATAGCGGTCTAACGTTCATCATTTCCGCAACGGCGCCTTGCTTGCGCTGAGCGATAAAGGGAGGGTATACCCGTGAGGTTGGTGCATTTTTCATAGCGCATTTCTCAGTAAATGATCAAATTAGCCACAGCTTAGCAATAGCACCTCTTTTATTTCTCTTTTTTGAAATCAAAACTTAGGGGTGCTTTGATTTAACCTAGAATCCTCAGTTGGACGAGTTGAGATGTGTGATTTCGGTGGTGTAGATCAAGGCGTAACGGCGCGTAATAGCGGGCTATTACAAGGTGTTGCAACGCAGAGATACGCCATCGAAATCGTGCCATTCAGCACGTAGCGGAATTCCCCTGTGGGGTGAAAAGATGAATCGACTACCATCACACATAAAACAGACAGTGCCCCTCTAATGCGAGCGGTCAACTGAGGAATCTAGGTTTAAACTCGAATCTCTTCAACTTCAAGCGGCTTTTCTATAAAGATCAGGTGCGACTGGATGGATTCGAGGGTAGCTTTATTCTCAATTTTATCCAGACATCGATAGGCAGTCTTTAGAACAGAGGAGACTTGATTGCAAATATAAACCCTGAAATTGGCGATTTCATCACTGGATTCAAGCACACCCTCGAGGAACTCACCTTGATATAAATTTATGATTTTTAGAATATTTGAGTTAATGAATTCCAGGTTACCTTCAGTCTGCAAGGTTTTTTTACACTGTTTAATCAGGTTGAGCAGGTAGAACACGTCAACCCAAATACCGCTGGTGTCTAGTCTTAAATTGTTGTTTATAATCGCAAGATTGTGTTTGCCGAGTGATTGGCGTAAGCGGTATAGCGTGTTGTCCAGTTTGTGGCGGGCACTAGAGGCATCTTCATCAGGCCACAGGGTGTCGTACACAATATCCAGTGGCACGCCCGTTTCCCCGTATACAATTGCCAAGTACATGATAAGCAGCTGTATGCGACGGGACTTGCCGGATTTGTTAAGTACTTCGATATTTGTATGAAAACCCCCCAAGGTTTTCACCCTAACGGGCCAATGCCAGCTATTTTCCGATTTGGCATGGGCGGGAGCAGGTAGCGCTCGCATCTCAATTATCTTGTGGCAAAAATCTAACTGACAATTGGCCTCAAGTGCCAAGCTCACATTCAGTGAAACAATTTTTGGGACAGACCAAATAAAATAAAACAGGTTTTTCTTTGCCGCAAACTCGATCGCTTTAATTGCCTGCTCAGTTGCTGCTGTTTGGTCTTTAGCCTCAAACGCAAGATAGCTATTGAGCATCGCTTTATGAAAATCAAAAATCTGATACAACTCGAGATGTGGCTGCTGCTCAAGCTCGAATAGTTTATTACGTGCCTGCTCGAATTCACCGGCCAATGTATAAGCATATGTTTCAACAATATAGGAAAAACCAATGTAGGCAATACAGCCAGACTCATTACTTATTGTTGCACACTGTGTTGCCGTACTCATGGCCTGGGTATGTTCTTTTAATAAGGATTGTCTCCAGGCCTCTAATGCATAGAGATGGTGCAGTAAAGCGGTCATCTCTCTTGGGATAGCATCAAGTAGCGTGTAAATCTCTTTTTTGGCTTCGTCGTATTCATGATTTAGAAGCAACGAAATAACGACCTGTAAGCTGGTATGGGCAATATTTGCCTGCATGTTATTGGCCGCAGTCACCTCTTTAGACTGTTGGTACAGTTTTTTGATTTCATCAAATCTTCCCAGGCACCAACCCTCCTGTATTTTTGCCATATTATAATTCATGATGTCATAGGGTTGTACTGGCGTATCGTTGCCAATCGCCACAAGTCTTTCAAGCGGGTGGATTTTATAGTTGTCACCTCGATAGAGGTAAGCTTTTTGAACAAGCACCTGCATTTTCAATCTTGGAACGATCTCCGTTTCTGACATTAAGGCCGATAAGGTTCTTTCTTCCCATTTTTTAACGGCTTTATTTTCAGGCATAACAACAAACATACAAAAATAGATGACATAACTCACAGAAGCCTTTGCGTGACTATCAAGTGCCTCGTAATTTTCATCAGAATCAAACTGGGATAACTCATGCAGCAAAAATCGTATGCTATTGAAATCTGAAAGTTTTACTAAATAAGTAAGAAGAGCATGGGAAATTGATAGGTACATGCCCTGCATATCATTTGTTTTTTTGAAGAGTTGAAAAGCATGTTCCGCCTGTTTTCTGGCCAGGTCGGGTTGGGTGGGTAATTCAAGCAGGCTTTCCCAGACCCAGCACCATGGGTATTGGTTTTTTTCCTTAACCGACACCAGCTTGAGTACGTCGCCGATTTTTTCTCGTTGCCCCGAAGCAAACCAATGTCGTGCATTGCCTAAAAACAGTTTGGCGAAATGGTCGAAGCTTTTTGCTTTCACATAAAGCGCAAGAGCCGACAAAGTATTTCCAGCCTCTTCTTCCCATCTCGCGGCACGCAGGAAAGCGGATGCAGTCACGCTGAGTTTGTTATCTTTAGAGGCTAAGAGACTGCTGGAGATGGCGATTGGTAACCCACGATATTCTTTATGTATTTGGGCCAGTTCGTTATCAATCACTTGTCCATGCTGTTTATATAAAGCGATACTTTCCGTCAATGTAAAGTGCAGTAATGCAGGTGGTACCTCCTCTATTTCATCCTTATTGAGCAAAGATAAATAATCGCCAGTTAACCCGTTTTGAGAGACAACGAATAGTTTTATCGGGTGACTTGTCAGGCCTGTTGTCCAGTTGCAAAACGCCGGTAGAAAGGCCTCAATCCATTGGGCATTGTCCAAAAAAACATGAACAGGACGATTTATAGATTGAAGAAGTTGCTGGTATTGATCTTTAGGTGCAGACGCCTGCGTTAACGTTTGATCCGTGAATCTAACAAGTTGCTCATTGATACGCTGTAGAAAAGACTCAACCTCCGTGTCGTTTTCCTCAATATCAAGCCAGAGTTTCTCTTGTTCTTTTAGTTGTGTAAACACTAATGAGGCAAGGACCGATTTACCAGAGCCTGACTCACCCCATATCCAGAGGATTTTTTTTTTGCTTGCGATTAACCGGTTTAGTAAATCCCCCTTAATCAGATAAAAATCGATTGAATTATTGTCACCCAATTTAAATTTCCCCATAAAACCGCCCAAATACATCTGTCCATTAAGAAAGCTCTGAACAAGTCATGATTATTTTACGCTGGCTGAAATTGCCCTAATTACCTACACCCATGTAGGCATCAGTCTAATTCTTACTCCATTTATTCAGAGTTTCCTAAGTTTAACCTCAAAAAAGAGAGAAATAAAAGAGATGGCCAGCTTACTCTACAGCTACGCTAAAAATCATGAATCAGGGGTTTAAATTTTGTGGTTTCTCTACTTTCCTGAAGGAAAGATCATGAAAAAAGTTTTATATCTCTGATTTATATGGAATTAATAACATTTGATGAGTTTTTCTCTGTAGGGGGTTTATTTCAAAGCTATGTCATCTGAGCAAACGCCACCGAGAAGGTGGGCAATGAGTCACGATTGAGTTATGGCACCAATAGCATGCCAAACATCCCTATTTATAGCGATAGCGTTTCAGGCCTTTTCTATCGGGAGTTTATGTAGCAACCAGGTTTAATTTGAACAAAATTAAACGATACAGCGACACAATATTAACAGGCCCGAAACAGATCGTGTATCAGCTGATACCACGGCCTATCCATGCACAGCCTTTCCTGAGTTGTTCCCACAATTTTGGTGAAAAACGGGCTTAACTATGAATAGTCAGGAAATAGACATGAATAATGCAACTAACGTAATAAACGTTTTTTTTGGAACTTTGATTATTATCTCCCTCAGTGCCTGTGGCGGAGGAGGTGGCTCAACGGATAGCAACATTGAGGTTAGCGATGTTGAGATAGTGGCAGTAACGCCAGATATTTTCACTACAGACGTTGATAGAGATCCATCCATTCGCGTGCAATTCAGCGGTGATATATTTGCTCCTTCGGTTGACAGTGATAGTTTTCAGCTATTGCATCGTGGTGAGCCTGTTGCCGGTGCCATTAGCTTTGTCGATACCGATACCATTGGGTTTTCAGTGGATGAGGATATGGATTTATTGTCCATATATATTGGCAGAGTGACCACCGCTATGACGGATATCTCCGGTTCGCCCCTTGCCAATACATTTGTATGGCCATTTGTCACACGGGACGGTATTTGGCGGGAACAGGAGGGTATAGCGGAAGGCTCTGTCGATGATCCCGCCATTGTTACTGATGCCAATGACACCGCTTGGGCTTTGTACCGAAGGAACAATCTATTTTCAGGCCAGAATGACATTTTTGCCAGACGTTTGTTGGGCGATAATACCTGGAGTAATGCTCAATTGGTTAGTAACGGCGTTGATGATGAAGATGTTACAAGCAAGCCACAAATAGTCGTTCTCAGTAATGGTGATCTGTTAGTTTTGTGGGAAGAAAATGGCCCGGGTGGTATACCCACGCAATTAAGTTATAACCGTTACTCCCAGTCAAATTCAAGCTGGGGGGACTCTGAAAGAATCAATGCCAGTGCGTTTGCGCATATGAATCCGCGGCTTGTAGCGGATGGTAGCGATAATGTTATGGCCGTTTTTGAAGTCGCGGGTATGGGGCCCGCTACTATCGCGGCGCTGATTTACGATGGTGACAATGATCAGTGGGTGGGTGCTGCCACGGTTGATGAACTGGACGAAGAGGCGGGTCATCCGAGGGTCAGCATTAATCATCAGGGCGATGCAATGGTGGTTTGGTTGCAGGAGGATCGCGTTTATAGCCGACGTTACCAGTTTTCCATGGAAATGTGGGGCAGTGTAGAGCCGGTAGATGATGTGGATGCCGGCCTGTTACAGCCGGGCTTGGCGTTGTCGGTGGATTCGCAGGGTAATTTTACCGCCGTATGGTCCCAGGAACGTGAGGCGATGACCGTTCCATCTATTTGGTCAAATCGTTACATTCCAGGGCAGGGCTGGAATGATGCCCCTGGTTTTGTTGAAGGAAGCGCCCTGGGTTTTAATCCTCAGCTTGTTACTGATCGGAGCGACAATATGCTACTGGTTTGGCAGCAAGACGTGGATGTGGATACGGGTAATATTCTCACCAGCCGGTTTGATATACTGGATGAAAGTTGGTCAATGGCTGAATTATTGGAAGAGAATGGGCAACCCGCATCCAGCCCTCAGCTAACCATTGACGAATCGGGAAATGCGATGGCGATCTGGCAGCAAAATCGCTCGGGAACGTTTTTTGATAGCAATGGCAATCTTTTGCTTAATCCCCCCGCGATTTGGGTGAAACGCTTTAACAATATTAGAACGGATGAACCCTGGGAGGCACCGCAGCCAATCAGTGTTCTGGGTGGCACGGTTGATAGTCCGGCTATTACCAACAATGCCAGTGGTGAAATTACCGCGTTATGGTTGCACACGCTGGCGGGGCAGTCGACCATTCAGAGTCGTCGCTTTGATTAAAATTGAAAGCTATCGTTTGCATGAAATTAGTTGAGGAACGAGCAATGTATACAAAAAGGTATGCTCTGCCATTGATGCTGGCGCTCGCCTCAATGGTCACTTCGTCGCTATTGGCAAATACCCTGGCACCTCTGCTGATGCTTCCAGAAGGTAAAGATTATCGCGATCCCTCAGGACGCATCGTTATTGAGTTTCCTATCGATATTCTGAGCAATGTAACGAATCAATTGGCGTTGGAAATTGACGCCATTGATGTATCTTCTCTGGTGGTCATCGATGGAAAGCGGGTGATCTATGCACCGCCTTCCCCCTTTACGCCGGGTATACATCAACTACGTTTGGTGGAGTATGCGGTCAACGGTGACATTGTTGAATTGGGCAACTGGCGCTTTGAGGTCCGGCAATCAGCGGCCTTTCAATCACAGCACGCGCATTTGGCGGCATCACTGAATAATAGCTATTTGATCGCGGATGATTATTCGTATGATGATCCAAATATCGATAACTATCATTCCAACGGCGCGGTTGACGTTGCCTTCAATGCGCGCAATAACAACAATGCGGTGCATTTTCAGGGCAATCTCATTTACGAAGAGGGTGAAGAAAATAGTGCTCATAGTAAACAGTTGGATCTGGGGCACTATTTATTGAGTGTGGATGTGGGTCAATACGCACATTTCAATGTGGGGCATCATGCTATCCAATACAGCAGCCTTATCTACCGTGATTTTAACCGCCGGGGTGTTTCGGGTCGCTTTTCTCTGCCGGGTACTAACAGCGCAGTTCAACTGTTCAGCGCACGAACGGGGGATTTGTATGGGTTTTCTGATGGCTTAGGTGTAGAAGATGCTGATGATCGAGTCAGTGGTGGTGTTATAAATTATCAGCCCTTTTCCAATAACCCAAATGCGTTAACGGTCTCTACCAGTTATATGACGGGGGCACGAAAAAGTGACGATGCCAACCTGGGGGTTTTCGTAGAAGAGTCATCTGGTGATGCGCACAGTATTGCTTTGGATAGTCAATTGGCTGATCAGCGTGTGCGTCTATACCTGGAGGCAGCGCAATCAAATTTTGATTTTGACGGGGACGATGCAGGTGTCGACACACTGCAAAGCGATGCCTATCAATTTATTTCTCAGTATACGAGCCAGCCCATCGGTGCGGGGGCGATGTCTTGGCAGTGGGGTGTTTCAATAGAGAAAAGCATTGTTGAGCCAAATTTTTATTCCCTGTCGAATCGCCATCTGATGAGTGACCGTGATTTCACCATGGTATCAACAACGCTGAGCAAAGGGCCTTGGTTTTCTGAACTTTTCATTAAAGCAGAGCAGGATAATCTGGATGGCCGTTTTGACTCGACGAACACAACAGACATGCTCGGCTTGGATGTTACCTATTCAGGGGTTAGTGCTAATAAAAGAGCACGCTTGGGAATCCCTACTTATCAGTTGATTTACCAACAAACACAACAAACCCAGGACGGCGTAGAGTTGGATGCATTTATGGCCCCTTTATCGCCAAATGATAATCAAACGAAATTGATAGAATTATTAGGTGAATTTAGTTATCAATGGGGGCGTTGGTATTTACAGGTAAGCCATAACAGGTTTGAAGATGATTCAAATATTCAGGCAGACAGCCAGACAACGGGGGCCGAATGGGGAGGCGATTTTACTGTTAGCGATCAGCACACTCTGACAACATTCATCAATTATTATGATACCGAAGAGAGTGATAGCCAGCTTGGCAATCAACTGCTCACATACCATATGGGCATTGTTTCAAACTTTGAATCTATGGCGCTGAAAAGTCGTCTCAGCATCGACTACGAACAAATCGATGACATGCTGACGCAGTTCGAACTGATAAAAGAAAACAAGCTTGCCATCAGTGCAATCCTTGGCAAACAGCTCTCTCGACCGAGCGGGCCAGCTCCGGGAGTGGATCTTCAGTTACGTGCATCCTATTTTGATCGCGATAGCCATACGACCTTTGAGGAAGATGCGCACTTTTATGAAATCTTTGTGGACCTCAATCTCTACTGGGATAGCGATCATCCACAAAGACAGGCAAGAAATTAAGGAGTATTGGAAATGAAAGTCATAAAAAAATTCATATTATCCGACTTGAGTAAATTCTCACTCCTGTTGATGCTGGCCTTAAGCTCGCAATGGGCATTTGCCGCGTTTGTTGGGCCGGTGACCCATTCAATTCAGGGTTCACCTCTGATAAAAGACCAACAAGTCAATACGCTCCGTATCACTTGGCATGGTGACTCGAACAGCTCTACATCAAATTCCCCCACTCAACCTTATCAGGTTTTTTCCAACAGCGGTTCCTTTGAAATCAATCAAACTATTGTGGCAAATAATCAGCGACGTATCAGCGCAAGGCTTGTGGCAGGAACGCGCAACCCGTTCACTATTTCTGAAACGGTACGGATACCGCGAAGCGTATTGGCGGCAGCAGAGCGTGCTGAAACGAACATCATCCGTTATATCCGCACCTTTACAGATGAAAGTGACGGGCGTGCTGATGCAACCAGTGTGGCCACTTTTCAAATTGTGCCTGGCAGTGGCGGTACGCTATCCATTTCACAAATAGATTTACGTTTTCAAGGTGGTGGTATCACCATGGTGACCGGTACCGACCAAACTTTGAACGCAACGGCGGTCGTCCAGTATGGCGGAAGCGGCTTGCTGAATTTGGTGTGGGAGGTGGCAACACCGTCCAGCACTTCTGGCACGCCTGTTTTTACCACGCTGAAAACGGTCAGAAAGTTTTTAGGCGCTGGTCGTCACAGTGTGATTGAAAGCCCCCGATTACCCACAAACCTCACAGGCCGCTATACTCTTCGGTTACGAGTTAACGCTCCCACAGTGGATTTCGATGATCTTATTTTGCGTTATTCAGTCATTCGCAGTAGCACACCTGCTAGAGAGGTGGACATCATTAACCTCATTAACCTCATTAGCCCCTTGCCCAATAGCACTATTGATGAAACGGCGACATTTAGCTGGAGACCGGTTCCAGGCGCGGTAAGTTACCAACTTGAAATTTATGAAGTATCGGCTGAAAAAACACCCTACTCGGACCCATTTTTGGCAGATGTTGAAGAGAATCAAAACAAAGTTTTAACCACCGGTATTCTTTTGCCCAGTGATCGTCAGGCGACCGCACTCACACCCCTTGCCTTGCACTATTTAACGTCAGGAAAGAGCTACTATTGGCGTACGGTGGCGATTGATATGGATGGTAATATGCTGGCTAAAAGTGACTATAAAAAAATTTATTTCACAGGGAAAAAATGATCAAGGAAGCGTATGGAGCAAGATGATATTACTTTATTAAAACGTATTGGCGATAAAGAGATGGCAGCGGTGGAAGTATTTTATCGCCGTTATGAAAATAGCCTATATCGTTTTTCTTTAAAAAAGTTGGACAATGAATTTGAAGCGGCTGAAATCGTTAATACGGTCATGTTGGAGGTGTGGAATACGGCTGAACGCTTCGAAGGGAGATCAAAAGTCTCCACCTGGTTGTTCGGTATTGCCAACCATCGGATTATTGATCATATGCGAAAACGAAAGCACAACCATGTCCCGATAGATGAAATTGACCCCATCGCCGATGAGAAAGATGTCGTTGATATGCATAAGGTGGTGGCTGCCGCACAAACGCGTCGTTTTATTGATGACTGCCTCAGTAAATTGAGTGGTGAACATAAACAGGTGATGGAGTTGTTATTCTTTCAGGAGGAGAGCTATGAGGAGATAGCCGTGTCAATGGCCTGCTCTATAGGGACGGTAAAATCGAGAATTTACCACGCAAAAAAATTGCTTAAGCTATGCCTGGAAAAACGTCTTGCCTGAAAGGTATATGGCCTGTCAGTCATGTCGATGAGGATTGATGATGAAACATGAAGAAATGATAGAACTTTTACCACCATATCTAAATGATCAGCTATCAGATGCGCAAAAAGCATTGGTTCGTCAAGCGGTAAATGAAAACCAATCTTTGCAGCAGGAGTTGATATTTCTGAAATCAATTAAAGATAGCATCAAAAGCGAAGAGATTAGACCACCCGGTGACTGGGGTTGGAGCAGATTAAGGCGTGACATCCTGGCTGAGGAAAGTAAGCCAGGGCATATCGACCCGGTTAAGACTGAACATAATAAACCGAGTTGGTGGAGGCGCGTTGCCATTGCCGCCTCGATTGTTTGTGTGGTGCAGTCAGGTTACATGATTCAACAAGATTCCACGCCATCAGAAACTTACCACATGCTATCAACCGTCGCGTTGGAGAATACGGTCAAGGTGCAATTTATGGCAGGGGTTAGCGAACGTGATATACGGGCACTGTTAATCAATTTACAAGGCAATATTGTAAAAGGCCCAAGTGCCGTGGGTATTTATCATATTCGTTTTGGAGATAGGCCATCGGCCATTACCCGATTAGAAATGAGTGGATTAGTTGATTATGCTGAATCTGCACAAGAATAACATCGTCCACAGTATTACAATATTTTTTGTATTTGTGGTGTTACAGCTGCTAAGTGTTAACGCAAATTCACAAAATGCGGTCATTATAAAAAAGCTTGATAAAACCAGCTGCTATCACTTGGGCGAGCCCATTGAACTCATGGGTAAGGGGTTTGGTACCGCTTCAGCCAGAAAATATTTGCTTCTACAGGGGGGGGCCAACCAGCAGGTTATTACTCACATTAAGCAATGGAACGACAACAAAATTGTTGCCCAACTGCCAACCGCATTAACCTTGGGTGAACGCGCTTCTTACATCGTAGGTATTGTCGAGGGTACCCGTTGGGTTAGTAATCGTGATAAACAGATTGTACTGTGTGATACGGCTAAAAAAACAGTCTCTCCTTTTAAAGATAATCCAAAAATATCGCGGCCTGAAGCGGACAGGCCTGATCGTAAGGCACCGACTAATGATCTGCTGCCTCCCGTCGCAAGTGATGTTGCGGTGACTGACGGGCCTGGCCCCTTCCAGCAGCGCCGGCTGCCACGTCAAACGGCAAGTTTGAATAGTCTAGGCATACCGCCCAGCGTAGCCTTGGATGCCAATAAAAACCTAGCGAAATCTAAAATTGCAGAACCTAATGAAGTGGTGGTTGTGACGGCAACGCTTGACGAGGCGATAGCACTGACGCGATTTGTACAACAGTACAATATTCGCGTTAAGCGTCGCAATAATTATCACAGCCTGAACTTAGTCGTGACGGTTTTACATATTCCAGACGCCTATACAACGGCCGATGTGGTGAAACAATTACGTGAAAGCTACCCTGAGTTGTGGGTCGACTTTAATCATCGTTATCAATTATTGGACGCTGATCGGAAACCAACGTCAGATTCGAAGCACTGGGCGTACGAAATGCTGGGTTGGACCGCATTTCATCGCGATTGTCAGCCCAGGCATAAGCTAGGCATTATTGATACGGGAATCGCTTCAACAGATCTGCTTGAGCAGAAAAATATTGAACATAAATCATTGCTCAGTAATGGCGTCAAAGCGGCCAAAAAAAATCATGGTACCGCGATTGCCAGCCTGATTTTAGGTGCCCCGCAAAGAAATATTCCAGGCTTACTGCCCAACGCAATGCTTTATTCAGCAAGTGTTTTTAGACAGCGAAGCAGAAACCAGGTGGATACCAGCGCCGAGTTAATTGTTAAGGCCCTAAACTGGATGGCTGATGAGCAGGTAATGGTCATTAATTTAAGCTTGGGTGGCCCCCGTAATCTGGTGGTTGAAGTGGCTATTCTTCGTCTGCTTGAAAAAGGCTTTGTGGTCATTTCTGCGGCGGGTATTGATGAACAAGGTGAACCTCTCTATCCGGCTGCACAGGCGGGTGTGATTGCGGTGAGAGCCATTGATGCCAACGAGCAACCCTTCTCCAAAAAAATAGCGGGTGACTATATCGACTTTTCTGCTCCAGGGGTTGATTTATGGTTGCTTAACGAAAAAGGCGGTGGACGATACCTGTCAGGCAGTTCTTTTGCTGCGCCGATCGTTTCGGCCCGTTACGCTTTATTGAACATTAATTCGAATACGAGCGACTTATTAAAAAATAGTATTCGTGATTTAGGTGAACCAGGCAAAGATAGCCTTTTTGGTTCAGGTTTGGTGTTAGCTGATGCGCTGTGCCAGTAATAAAAGATATGAGGAATAATCGTATGAAAATATTTTTTACCGTATTGGGCACCATTGGATGGTTAATTTCATTTTCAGTCAACGCCGATTATCAGCCCTTCCAAATAAAAATAAAACCGGACAGTGCGTTGGCAAGTATTCATGTTATCGCTAACGGGAATTTAGAAAAATACAGTGCGGCCGAGGTCAATGTTAATCAGTGGCGGGTGGAAGCTCGCGGTCAGCTCACCCTAAATGAATCACTGAGCGGCTTTCGCATTAAGCAGGCACAGATTCGATATGGCGCAGTAAATGGATTTCTACAAAATTATAACATTGCAGTATCAGGCGATAAACGCAGTTTAACCGGTAATAGTGGTCGAAAATGGGAGGAGCATACGATCACTTTGAGCGAGATTGGCAGTATGCAGCCCTATATTGACGCCTGTAATAATGCGGTTGAAGGGGATTTAGCCGGGGGTTTGACCATGACCCAGGCGTTAAACAAAAATCGATCTATTATCATTGATCAAGCGGATTCATCATTTAGGGCGGGTTTAAGGATTAATGTGAGCGAGTCTCCGAACTACCTGACGGAAGAAGCCGCTGTTAATTTGCCTGTCAGGGTATTTTGTGAAGCCACCGGTTATGTAAAGCCTCTGCCTACTGCAAGCAACAGTCTCAGCATTGTTGCGGGAATTACGGACTCTCACCTGACTATTCTTGAACAGGTCAGTCAATTTTCAGGAACTTGTAAGATAACGCTTTCAGGCATGATTAAAACCAACCTACCCAATACTGCCGTCCAATTTCAATATGAACACAGCAATGGCAAGAAAAGTGATATCAAATCAGTGACAACCAGTCATGCAAAAACAGTGATGTTTTCTCATACCTATAACATTGACAATAACCCTTACGATGACGAGGCGGGCAGTATTCGTTTAAGCGGGGTAAGCCATGATTTTCAATCTGATTGGAAAACCTACACGATGCGTTGTGAAGAGCCTGCGACGAGTTCATTTCAAGCAGAAACCCCTCCCCAGCTTTCACTCAGTGTGGTGGTGAGGGAAACACAGCTTATAAAGGGGCAGATATGTCCCAAGGATGTGTTAATAAAGGGCAGTGTCACCGCTGGCTCATCTATTGAAGGGCATGCGATATTTATTGGCAGCGGCACCAGCATGTATCAGTCGGAAACCATGCCCTATGATTTAAATATCAGTGAACACAAAAAGTTCTTTCGTGTTAGAGAGGTCGCGCTTCCCAGCACCTTAGGAAGTCTGCAAGCCATCAATAATTCTGACCCTGTTTTACAGCGTATTACGATAACCCAGGGGATGAGCTTGATGGATGAAAATAACGAAATGATCGCCACCACGGGGCAGCAATCATACACTTTCCATTGCAGCTGGCCGCAGGTAAATCCCAACATGCCAGGCAGCAATACCTTGGGTATGGCCCCAGACCATACCGGAGGTGGAGGTGCGCCAACGTCGTTAACAGGAAAATCACCCTTCAGCCGTGAGAACGATAATAATAAACCCATTAATACCGGTCTTCGATCAGATGGCGAGCTGGTGCAAGCCAGAAAGCCATTACAGTTACTTAGGCGTGAATCAAGTCACACCCGACAACAGCAGGGTAGGGTGTTGTTGGATGCTGATGACAATGAAACAAGCCAAACAGCACATCAACAGCAGCAAAAAAATGTACCGGCTGGTGCAGTGCCAATACCTTATCCAATAATCGCTAAAAAAGTCGATGAAAGGGGCAATAATTTAAAGTGGGGTTTAAATGATGTATATGTTCCAAGCTTCAGCACTAATACGACCAGTAGCGGCAGATCAGATACCCGTGACCGATTCGCCAATCAGCAGTCCAGCCACCAAGCGCACACTATCCCACTGGAAAATGCCACGACTGCATCCATTCGGTCGAGTCAACTGGACAATCGCAGCACACAAACAACCCTCTTAAGAGGCAAGGTTGGAGACCCTTGCAAAAAAAGTCGTTTCCCTAAAAACACCGTTATTAACCAGTCTGGTCAGCAACGTGTTGCTGAATGTGTAAAGGGTAAAGTGGTGGTCAATAAAACCAAAAAAGCTCAACGTCTGTGGAAGAGAGGTGATCCCGTGTTGTTTTCGCCAGATAACAGCCAAACTCCCAAAAAAGAAATCAGGAGCGGTGATTTGAGCGATGAAATGCCAGAGGATTTACCTGCGGGGTGATGCACGTTTAAATTTTTTAAAAGAATAAATTGAACATAAATGAATATCTTCACGACTTATTAAAAGTCGGTTGAAATTCTATTTATATATAGACACAAAATACCAATATTGAGTACCTGTAAATATTTCAAACCACAAACATAGAGGGTAAAAAATGACGAAATTAAAAATTTTCAATCAATTGTTCATAAGTGCACTGCTGATTTTTGGGATGATCACCATCACTAACGCAGCCGATATACCGGATAAGGATCAGCAGCCACATCAAACCAAGAAAGGATCAATCGCACCTGGCGCCACTGCTACAGATGTATTGTCATCAAAAGCTGCCAGTGGCGAAAGACAGGGATTACTCTTACCCGCAGTACAAGCAGTCCGTGAGTCAGCCCGTCAACCGGCCCAGACGAATACAAGCAAAAATAATCTGCGTTCCCGGTCGTCTAAGCAGGCAGCGGATACATCTTGTAGCGGCATTAATTCTTGTAATGACATGATCGCAACCTGCATTGCGATGGGAGGTAATATGACGCCAACTAGCTATGACCCCTCGACAGGTTCACCTAACGGCGCGACTTGTTTTAGTCCAGGGCAATGACTTTAATGATCGTCAAAGAAAAGGGTCTAAGGTTGCATCGAAAATTGCACCCGTACTGAACCGACAATTACCGACTGATTCTAATGCGTAGTGAAAAATAGCAACATACCACGCATAACCATGCAAATAACGCAGCTAAACTCATAGCCGCATGCGGCTGCTCCGGCAACAATATTCGATCGGCTGGTTGTAATAAATTAGAAACTAATGAAAGAGGGATTAAAATGAGAGGTCCGATGCGTATCATCATTCCGGCAATGTTTTCTGTGGGCCTGATGGCTTGTAGTGATTCGGGTAAGCAAAACGCTGAAACACCGTCTATGACGATCGAGTTTGCCGCTTCCCCGAGCCTTCTTTTGGCCAGCGAATCATCCATCCTTTCCTGGCATGTTGAAGGGGCAGCCAGCTGCACCATCCCCGGAATTATCTATAGCGGAGGAGCAGAGGAGGTAAATCTGGGCCCTGTGCCATTACCCAGTACCGGAAACACTGAAGTCATGCCTATCGAATCAACTATTTATACCATCACATGCACCAACGAAGCAGGTCTCTCACAATCGGCAACAGCGGAGATCACTCTCTCCCTAGACGCCGACGATGATGGTTACCCTGATTCCCTCGAGATTCTCGTGGGAACAAAGACTGACGACGCAGACTCCGATGATGATGGCCTGTTAGACGGGCAGGAAGACCGGAATCGAAACGGCCTCGTTGATGAGGGCGAAACAGACCCCACTAACCCTGCCAGTCGCAACCCTTATTACTGCGACAGCATCAGACAGGATAACGAAGGGGATGGATTGGACGTTCTTTCAAATTGCATTAACCCCGAGAAATTTGCGTTAGGAGATCGACATGCCTGCCTGATCATGGATAACGGTCTAACCCGCTGCTGGGGAAGAAATCAATTTTCCCAATTAGGTATAGGCGGTGAAGATATTGGCGACGATGAAACCGCTGCTGAAAGGGGGATTAGCTTTAGTGGCCTGATTCAAATATCTGCCGGGAACTCTACAACCTGTGCGCTTCGTGACGGCGGAACTGTCCTCTGTTGGGGAAGGGGGAACCAGGGTGTCACAGGCCAGGGCCACGAGAACTCTCAAACCTTTGCAAACGCTACTGTCAGATTGCCAGAGTCATCTATTCAAGTTTCAACAAGTGGTGACCACAGTTGTGCTGTTTCTGTTATAGGAAACCTCTATTGCTGGGGCAATAACGAATTCGGGCAGCTTGGGTATGAAAATCAAGAAGATATCGGTGATGACGAACACCCAGATGTCGTTGGGCCGGTTAATATTGGGGCAGCGGTCAAACAAGTCAGCACCGGTACTGGCTTCACTTGTGTTCTTCTGGTATCCGGTCAAGTCAAATGCTGGGGAGGACCTTTCCGTGGCTGGGAAGCCGATTATGAACAGTATGAGGCCTATCCCGGTGATCAAGAGGGAGAGATACCCGCAGTCTTTCCATTTGTTTCGTTGAATGGCGGTTCAACTTTCCAAATTTCCTCGGGAAGACATCACACTTGTGCCATGTCTAATGGGGCGATGGATTGCTGGGGCCAAGGGAGCGACGGCAAACTGGGCCACGCTAATACTGAAAACCTCGGCGACGACGAACTTGCAAGCGACTTTGGGGCGGTTCCCTATGGTGGAGGTGATGTCACCAATATCGCAACGGGTGGCGCTGGAACTTGCATTAGCTTGGCCAGCGGAGGTGCCAGATGCTGGGGAGCCTCGGCCTTTGGAATTGGTTATGGAAACACAGACACTATTGGTGATGATGAGCCCGCCGCAGCCGCAGGCAATCTTGATTTTGGTGACAAACGATCTATTTATATCGCCTCCGGAGGTGGATTTTCTTGCGCTCTCATGCAGGATCAAACGGTTTACTGCTGGGGGAACAACGATGCTGGCCAATTGGGATTAGGAAATACTGCACCCGTATCAAGCTCTATTTTGGGTGAGGTGGACTACCGATAGCTTTCATTGCACCTTACATCGGATTGTTCACTGACCGAAGACTGTTGTCAAAACGAGTGGTCAAAGGCAGTTACTCAATGCGATATCCGCATTATCCAATAAAGGAGGTTTTTGGTATCAGGTCTACACAGGAAAATTCATAGCTGATTAATTAAATTGGGTAAACCCCCAGCTGTGCTGGGGTGACTCGCATAGGTTTTACCGAGACTACGGTAACGAGTACTTTCAACATCAATAGCTCGGAACTTTAAAGGACGGCAGAAGAATTTTACGGATGAGCATTTTGGGGTCTGAGGTTATTTTGTTTCAATAGTTGGTCTCGATGAAGAAATGGTGATTGAATATATTCGGAATCAGAAAAAGGCTGATGAGCGGCGGGATCAGCCCAAACTTGGAGTATAGGTGCGCCTTGGGCGCTTAGACTTTATGTATTAACTCGCCAACAACTTGTCAATTCCTCTATATCGCTTGTTGGTGAGTAAATACATAAAATCTTATGGTATTAGACAATGATTGTTCCATAAAAAAGACTTCTAGAACAATCAATTGCGAGTTAATACATATCAGAAATGGAAATTAAATAACTTTAGGGCTTACGTATTGATGGCTTGAATTCATGTTAAATTATGTCTCAACATAAACTGGACAAACGTCCCCCATTACGCTTAAATTAATCATAATGATCAAAATATGATATGAGGTATGTGGCTATGGAAACACTGAATGCCAGTGACGCCAAACGCGAATTTGGGGATATGCTGATAAAAGCCCAACGAGAACCCGTTGGCATCAACAAAAACGGTAAACCAGTTGCGGTGCTAGTTTCGGCGGTGGACTACCAGGAAATCGAACGGATGAAAGAACATTATCTGAAAGCTGCCATTCAGGAAGGACTGGCTGATATTGAAGCAGGCAATGTGCAGGTGGGCCAAGATGTGTTCAATGACGTGAGAAAGCAGCTTTAGAGTGGCGAAGTACAAACTGACCGGGAAGGCGAAAAAAGACCTTTTAGACATTATTGAGTACACGCAGAAGCAATGGGGGCGATCGCAAACCCGTATCTACATCGACCGCATTGAGGAACGATGCCAAATGCTGGCTGACAATCCCTCTATCGGCAGAGATATGAATGAAATAGCACCTGGCTTATTGAGCTATCCGGTTGAAAGCCATGTCGTCTATTACAAGCGCCAAGGCGATGACATCTTTGTCATTCGTGTGCTACACAAAAGGATGTTGGCTGACAAACATCGATAATGCCTCCAGTAACCCAGACTATACTGTTCGGGTAAAAGATGGTGACTATTTTTCTTTCGTCAGAGATGACTTCAAACGGCTACATGGTCAGCATTGGGAGATCGAGCAATATCACCGTGCGATTAAGCAAGTTTGTAATATTGAACGATTTCAAGTCCGCACTCACATCGCGATCATGAATCATATTTTCGCTGCACTATGCTGTTTTATACCACTTCAGGAAATGAAAGTAATGCAGCTCATTGCTAATGTTTACCAGTGGAAGCGAGCGCTTTATGTCGATGTTATCGCTGCATTTACCAAGAAATTTGCATCTGGCTTGCCACATTTGGATACGAAGTATTGTGATCCTGTCAATGCGTAAATCCTAAATTTATACAATTAGCATCCCTGCTTCATGCCCGTCCTCTTTTTTTCCGTTGCGGTTCTCTTATTTTTTCGTTCGGTTCTGTTTTTGTATAGGCCAGCACGAGTAAAACAATGCCCAGTATGATCAGCGGTGCGGATAACATCTGCCCTTGTGACATCCAGTTAAAGGCGACAAAACCCATGTGTGCATCGGGCTGGCGGAAAAACTCCACAAAGAACCGGAAGCTGCCATAGCCCAGAGCGAACACGCCAGACACCGCCATACGCGGTCGTGGTTTGGCAGAGTAAATCCAGACAATGAAAAACAGCAGCACACCTTCGAGAAACATTTCGTAAAGCTGGGAAGGGTGGCGTGGCAGCGGGCCGCCACTGGGGAATATCATGCCCCATTGTGATGTGGTCACCCGGCCCCATAGTTCGCCATTGATGAAATTGGCAA
>Ga0316203_1000812_pt1 | contig 29602 bp, 25 predicted proteins | sample 6monrhotite_MG_FD_204940 | JGI IMG/M metagenome (GOLD analysis project Ga0316203, IMG submission 204940) | Microbial mat bacterial communities from mineral coupon in-situ incubated in ocean water Damariscotta River, Maine, United States -... | ecosystem: Environmental > Aquatic > Marine >... | reverse complement strand
CCCCTACCAAACATGACCGAATGACATCCCCACACCGATCACCTCCCCCAGTTGTTTCCACGCGTTCCCAAATCCGTCTCGCCGCTTCTATTAAAAAATACCCACACCCACACGCCGGATCACACACCCGCAAATCGAGAAGTTGATCAGCATCATCCCCACACCCCTCAATCGCAGGCATCAGCGCACGATCCAGCACATACCCAACCACCGACGCCGGCGTATAAAACACCCCCCCAATCTTTCGATCCGATCCATCCTCCACAACCAACTCAAACCCGCCATCATCCCCAATACGCGGCACCCACCCCATCAACGATTCATCCACCGCCCCCATCTCTCCCGAATCTCTCTGGATCAGTTCGACCACCTCATCAAACCATTTCCCGCCGCACGAGCCAAACTCCCGCCGCACAAGATCAACCCAATCCCCAGACCAAACCCGGTCCCCAGGCAATTGTTCCACGGGGAACAATTGCCGTTCCAGATCCATATCCAATAAGACTTCCCAAGTCAGATCGCCATCCAGCATTCCCACACGATCAAGTATCAAAACCCGCTGAAGCACCACCCGCAACTCAAAGCTCAGCCTCGCTGCATCAATTTCACTCACCCGTGTGTGCGATGACAGCAGAGCGGTACCCACCCGCTCGATCGCGGACTTGGCACGCTGGCTCATACTTTTGATTTGGGTTGTGGTATCACTCATCATGCTGGGCATAGCCAAGCATACTGGATCGGATCACTCGGCGTTGACACTCACCACCCGGACCTGGCAGAACTGGCGGTGACCCATCGGACCGGAATGGTAGGAGAATCCGGAATGGCGGGCGCCGACCCATGGGGTTCCGGTCGCGCCGCCGATGCCTTTGTTTATGCCGATCATCCCGGCCGTCAGCTGGCTGCCGGCATTGCGGGCGACGGCTTCGTCGCCGAACACCACAGCACCCAATCCATATTCGGTATCGTTGGCCAGAGCCACAGCTTCGTCGGCATTACCTACGGACTGGACGCAGAGGACCGGGCCGAAGGTTTCCACGGTCATGATGTCCATGTCGTGGGTGCAGCTGTCTAGGACGGTTGGGGCGATGAAGTTGCCGTCCATTGGTTCGTTGCCCATCGCGACGGTGGCGCCCTTTTTGATGGCGTCGTTGATCTGGGCGACGACATGGTCTTTTTGTTCACGCATGACCATCGGGCCGACCTTGGCGTTTTCGTCGTTGCAGTCGCCGACGGTGAAGGCTTTGGCGCCTTCGATGAGTTTTTCCATGAACTCGGCTTTGATGGAGTCTTGGACATAGATGCGTTCGGTGGAGACGCAGACCTGGCCGCAGTTGCGGAGGGCGTTGTTGACGCCGAAGGCGACGGCTTTGTCGAGGTCGGCGCCTTCGAGGACGATCATGGGGTCTTTGGAGCCGAGCTCGAGGATGAGGCGTTTGAGCCCGTTGGCGGCGGCGGCCATGATGTGCTGGCCGGCGTTCTTAGAGCCTGTAAATGCGATGAGGTGGGTGTCTCCGGCGACGAGTGCTTTGCCCTGGTCGTCTTCGCCGTGGACGATTTGGAGGACGCCTTCTGGAAGGAACTGGTTGAGGATTTTGACATACTCGTCTGAGATGAGCGGGGTTTGCTCCGATGGTTTGGTGATGACGGTGTTGCCTGCGATGAGGGCGGGGACGATTGTCCAGTGCGGCATGAGGAGCGGGAAGTTCCACGGGGTGATGGCGGCGCAGACGCCGTAACCGTCGTAGTGGATGGTGGATTCGATGCCTTCACTCTTGAGGATTTCTGGTTGGACGGCTTTGGCGACTTCGTCGTTCTCCCAGTCCATGCGGGCGGCGCAGCCGTTGACTTCGCCGATGCCTTCGGCGGTTGGTTTGCCTTGTTCGAGGGAGAGGAGTTTGCCGAGTTCTTCGGCGCGGTCGGCGATGATCTTGCCGGCGGGCTTGAGGATGTCGGCACGCTCTTGGGCGGTCATTGCTTGCCAGGCCGGGAGTGCGGCGTTTGCCTTGGCGATGATGCCGTCAATCTCAGATACTGGTGTGATGGGGACGGAGCCGACGATTTCGCCGGTGGAGGGGTTGTAGGAGTTGAGAACTGTTGTGTCTGTGGGGGTTTTGGTGGTCATGGGGGATTGTAGGGGGGTTGGGGGTTGGGATCAGTAGAAGGGGGAAGAGAAGAAAGACCCTCACCCCAGCCCTCTCCCCGGGGGAGAGGGAGGAAGAAATGACATAAGACACTGCTTGCCGAAGACGGTCAAGCAGTGGCACCCAGAAAGAAAGACCCGACTGCGCCGAGGACGACGAGTCGGGGCACCCGGCGAGAAATCATCGGAGGAGAATGTTGAATGATCGGATTCAAGGGCAGCCGGCGGCGAAGGCGGTAAGGAAGGCGGAGATGTCTAGGAAGTTGAAGCTGCCGTCTTGGTTGAAGTCGGCGGTGGGGTCTGTTGAACTGAAGGCCGCGAGGAATGCGGAGATGTCGAGGAAGTTGAGGGAGGTGTCGTTGTTGAGGTCTGCGGGGCAGGGGGGGCAGTCGGAGAGGTCGATGATTTGGAGGCCTGAATCGAAATCCGCCACATAGGCAGTCGTGCCAATAACCATCATGCCAACAACAGAGCCTGGTGTGTCGTATGATGCGAGTAATGTTGGTGCTGCGGGGTTACAGACATCAAGAACATAGAATCCATCAGAGAGGATTGAGACATAGGCGGTCGTGCCCACGACCGATACATTCTGACACCATGTTGGTGTGTCATATGAGACGAGCAGTTCGGGTGCTGTGGGGTTTGAAATATCGATGATCTGAAGGCTATTGTATCGATCTGCAACATATGCGGTCGTGCCCTCAACCGTCACTTTAATAGCATGATCTGGCGTGTCGTATGAGCCGAGCAATCCGGGTGCTTCGGGGTTGGAGACATCGAAGATCTGCAGACCAGAGATACCTTCAGCGATGTAAGCGGTCGTGCCCGCAACCGCCACGCCAACAGCCTCGCCTGGTGTGTCGTATGAGCCGAGGAATGCAGGTGGAGCGGGGTTAGAGATATCAATTATCGATAGGGCGGAACGATCAGGGTAGCCTTCTGCGATATAGGCAGTCGTACCCACGATCGCTACATCATACGACTGGCTCTGTGTGTTGTATGAAGCCAGGAGTGCCGGAACTTCGGGGTTGGTAACATCGATGATCTGGAGACCGGATAACTGATCTGCAACATATGCGATTGTGCCCAGAATAGTGATATTCTGAGCATGGTGCTGTGTTTGAAAGGAACTCAGCAATGCAGGTGCTGAAGGGTGCGAGATATCAAGGATTTGGAGACCACCATAGTCATCCGCAACATAGGCGGTTGTGCCCACAACCGTCACGCCAACAGCCTCGCCTGGTGTATCGTATGAACCAAGCAGAGTGGGTGCTGCGTGGTTGGAGACATCGATGATCTGGAGACCAGATTCAAGATCGGTGACATAGGCGATCGTACCCTCAACCGTCACACCAACAGCCTCGCCTGGTGTATCGTATGAGCCGAGAAATACGGGCGCCTTGGGATTGGAAACATCGATGATCTGGAGGCCAGAATCCTGATCAGCAATATATGCGGTCGTGCCTACAACCGCCACGCCAAAGGCGCGGCCTGGTGTGTCGTATGAGCCAAGCAATGATGGTGTAGTGGGGTCGGAGACATCGATGATCTGGAGGCCTAATCGATAGTCCGCGACAAAGACGGTCGTACCCACAACAATCAAATCCCAAGCCCGATCCGCCGTGTCGAATGTACTCAGCAGTGCAGGGTTTGCAGGGTCCGAGATATCAATGATATAGAGACCTACCTCGTCGCATGCGAGATATGCGGTTGTGTCCACAACCATCACACTCAAGGCGTAGTCTGGTATGTCGTATGAGCCGAGGTAATCTCGGGCGCGGCAGAGGACGCCGTCGGCTTTGGATTGGGGGGTGAGGAGTGTGAAGAGGGTGAGGAGGAGGATGGGGAGAAGTTTGGATTTGGTGGTGGGAATCATTGGGGCGGCCTAGGTTGCATGGAATGGATATATAGTTATGAGTTTACATGGGGATTGGTTGGGGTGCAAGGGTTTTTTGGTGTGTTTCGGGAGGGGAGGGGGCGTTTGGGAATGAAAGTGAAGACACTGCTTGCCGAAGACGGTCAAGCAGTGGCACCCGGCAAACGGGAGAGAGAAAATGAGAGAGATTAAGACCCCCTCCGTCCGCGGTGCGCGGACACCTCCCCCGGAAGTCCAGGGGAGGAGGTCGATGGAGATTCGGCTACCACCAGTTGAGGGCCTGGGGCCAGAATGTGCTGATGACCAGGGTTGCCCAGAACTCAATGTAGGCAATCCAGATAAGCTTTCGGTTTTGATTGAGTCGTTTTTTAGCCCAGTAGGGGATTCGGTATTCAGACGATATTTGTTTTTGCGCATTGGCAATAAAGAAAGAAGGAGTCATGAAGATGAACGAGAATATTGAAATAAAGGGCATCACGAGAACTGTGAGTATTGAACAAACCAATGGGACCGTTAACTTCCATGGCTTTGTGTAGCCATCGGGGCGGGTGTCGAGTGGGGTCGCGCATTCTGGGCACGGATCGCTCACTTTGCGATCGTGCATGTCGTAGCCGCAGGCGTGACAGGTGAGGGTGGGGATATCTTTGTTCATGAAACCCGAGCCGCGACGAGGACTATGAAGGATTCTTCGAGTTCTTCTTGGGGGTCTTCGATGGGGTTGATGTAGGCGTTGCCTTCGTCGTCTACGGCGTCGGGGAGTTTGGCGTAGCACTGGATTTTTGTGAACCCGGCATCGAGCATGGCGTCTCTCAGTTCGGGGACGGACCAGAGACGCCAGTGGTAGGTGAAGGCGTCGTCGTATTCTTCGGTGATGTTTCCGGCGTGTTCGATTCGGAAATGGATGTAGTTTTTGACCATGCCTGTGAGGGGGTTGGCTTCGCGTTGTTCCCAGGTGTAGCGGCACAATCTGCCATCGCCCATTGGGGTTGGGCGATGGACGCCTCCTGGGATGAAAGCGTTTTCTCCGCCGTAGGTGTCGCAGAGGAAGGTGCCGTTGGTTTCTTTGAGGCGTGCTTGGGCTTGTTTGAGGTAGGTGACGAGTTCGGCACGGGTGTGGTGGTAGCCGATTGAAAAATTGCCTACGAATAGGATGTCGGCTGAGTCGGTTGCGTCCGGCTTTATGTCATTGACATTAATGAGTTGTTTTTTGATGCGGGGGTGGTCGCCGTGCTTGTCTAGGGCTTCTTGGTCGAGGTCTGTGCAGATGGCATGGTGGGAATCTGACTGGGCGACCCATTGGTGGGAGAGGATTGAGGTGCCTGCGAAGTCTTCGGCGAGGACAGTTGGGGTGTTGCCGTGGATGGCGTTGAGGAGGGGAATGCATGCTTCTGGGTTTTGGACGCAGAGTTCGTAGAGGTCGTGTTTGTCTGGCGTGGTGTGTGGTGCGGGGGTGGTCATGGGGTAATACCCGATGAGCCAGCGAAGATGCCTAGGACAACAACGAAGATGATGAAGAGGAAATACAGAAGCATAATTGAGCTGAGGATAATACCGATCCAGCCGCAGACTTTGCCTGCGGTGGCCATGCCTTGGGAACTCACTGGTGCTGTGCCGTCTTGGATCGCGAGGCGTGCTTTCTTGGCGAAGACCACGGCAACGATTCCACATGGGAGACCGATGATGCCGTAGGCCATGCAGGAGATGATTGAGACGATGCCTAGGACCATTGAGGTGATGGCTTTGCCGCTGGATTGCGCGGATTGCGATGCGAACTGCATAACTTGGGTGCCGCATTCTGGGCAGCGATCGCCTAGTCTGAGCCCGACAATGTTATAACCGCACGATAGACAGTTGATGTTTTCGCCCGCGTCTGGGAGCGGTGCTGTGTCTTCATTCATAGTTGAATGTTAGCAGAATTACTCGCCTGGGATGTAGGAGATGGCGCCTTCCATTGGGGAGGAAGCGGTGGCGTAGCGTTTTTTGGGGATTCGGCCGGCGAGGTAGGATTGGTGGCCTGCTTCGCAAGCCTTGCGCATTGCGTGGGCCATCATAACTGGGTCTTTGGCGTGGGCGATGGCGGTGTTGAGGAGTACGGCGTCGGCGCCGAGTTCCATTGCAACGGCGACATCGCTTGCGCTCCCCACTCCTGCGTCGATGATGACTGGGTAGGTTGGGTCGTTTTCTTTGAGAAGTTCGAGGCAGAGGACGAGGTTGTTTTGGTTGAGGACGCCTTGGCCTGAGCCGATGGGGGAGCCGGCGGGCATGACGGATGTTGCGCCGGCTTCTTTGATTCGGACGGCGGTGATTGGGTCGTCACTGGAGTAGCAGAGGACTTTGAAACCGTCGGCGACGAGCTCTTTGACGGCTTCGATGGTGCCTACTGGATCGGGGAGCAGGGTTTTTTTGTCGCCTAGGACTTCGAGTTTGACCCAGCTCGCGCCAGGGTTGCCAAGTTGTTCCAAAAGATCACGACCGAGGCGGGAGACGCGGATGGCATCTTCGGCGGAGAAACAGCCTGCGGTGTTTGGGAGGATGGTGTAGCGGTCGAGGTCGATGTATTCGAGGAGGGATTTGCCTTGGTCGTTGAAGAGTCTCTCGCGACGGACGGCGACCGTGATGACCTCGGCGTTTGCGGCGTCGAGGGACTGGGCCATGGATTCCATGGTGGGGTATTTGCCTGTGCCGACGAATAGGCGGGAGTTGAAGGTTTTGCCTGCTAGGCGCAAGGGGGAGAGGCCGGGTTCGGATTGGATCGTGGTGGTCATGTGGGAGGATATGCTTGAATCGGCTGAGAAGATCGCAGGCGAGACGTTTGTTCCATCGGTTTTATGTATTGGTAGACAAGAAAGACCCCCTCCGTCCGCGAGGCGCGGACACCTCCCCCGGAGGCCCGGGGGAGGCGGAAGATTGGATGCTTGTGGGTTGTTTAGAGCTGTCCTGAGCGGCGGGCTTGGGAGTAGCGTTGGAGGGAGTCTTCGATGATCTCGTGGGCTCGCTCGACGGGTTGGATTTCGTCGACTTCGACGGCTTTGCCTTCGAGGTTTTTGTAGTCTTCGAAGAAGCGTTTGAGCATTTTGAAGGTGTGCTTGGGGAAGTCGGCGATTGAGTGGAAGTCTTCGAACTCTGGGTCGTTGATGAGTACGGAGATGATTTTGTGGTCTGGCTGGCCTTCGTCGAGCATGGTCATGACGCCGATGGCTCTGGCTTCGCAGACGCAGAGGGGGGGGATCGTCTCGGTGCAGAATACGAGGACATCGAGGGGGTCGTTGTCTTCGGCGTAGGTTTGGGGGACGAAGCCGTAGGAGGCGGGGTAGTAGACGGCGCTGGAGAGTACGCGGTCGAGGCGGAGCATGCCTGTTGTTTTATCGAGCTCGTATTTGTTGGAAGAACCTTTCGGGATCTCGATGATCGCGCGGAAGTTTTGGGGGAGGTCGAGGTCTTGGATACCGGGTCGTACATCGTGCCATGGGTGGATCATGGGGGATGGTAGACGGGGTCTTTTTTATGGCAAATCGTGCATGGGAATCTGATGCAGATTCATGAATTTCTAACTGTGGTTCGTCCGATTACTCTTTGGCGGATGACGGGTAGGCGGCGGGTGATCTGTAGCCTTCTTTGTCGTAGGCACGGACGGCGAAGAGCCAGTTGTCTTTACTGAGATCGATGGTAGCTTCGGTGACATTGCCTACATCTTTGAGGTGGGTCCAATCGTGGTCGATGGTTTCTCTCCAGAGGACCTCGTAGCCGGCGGTGTCAGATTCTGGGCTGGCGGTCCAGCGGAGGGTGGTGTCGTTGGTGAGGTCGGCGGTGATGATGCGGGCGTGGGTTGGGGTTGAGGGGGCATTGGCGAGGTGGACGAGGACGGCGGCGTTGAGTTTGGTGACGCCTGCGAGGTACTGGGCGTCTACGAATGTGGCGAGGTCGCCGAACTGGGTGGTGCCTTCGATGCGGACATCTTGGTGCTGATGGTCGTAGTTTTCGTAGACCTCGCAGAAGCGGACGGCGGTGAATCCGAGTTGGTTGAAGGGGGTGTGGTCGCCGCCTCTGAGGTAGCGGTCTGGGCGGAAGACGAGTTTGGGTTTAACGGGGAGTTCGCCGTGGAGTTTGCCTACGAAGTTGATGTAGCGTGCGAGTTGGCGTGAGGGAGAGTCGGATTCTGAGCCTGTTGAGCGGAGTCGTCGGAGGGCTGATTTGAGCAGTGCGGGGTCGTCGAGATCAAGGGTGTCGAGGCCGATGCCTTCGGAGAAGATCCGGACTTCTTTGGAGCCGTCTTGGTCGCCTGCGCCTTCAGGGTCGCCGATGGTGTCGTTGTTGAGCACGGCTCTGACATCGGCTCCTGCTTCGAGGAGGTCGGCGGCGTGGAGTTTGGCACCATAGAGGCCTTGTTCTTCTCCTGAGGTTGCCATGAGGACGACGGTGGAGTCGAGGGATTCTTTACTGAGGACTCTGGCGAGTTCGATGAGGGCGGAGACTCCCGAGGCGTCGTCGTTTGCACCGGGGGCTTCGGAGGTTGCATCGTTTGGATCTGTGGCTCTGGAATCGAGGTGGGCGAGGACATAATAAAGGCGGCCTGCGGATTCTGGGTTTGAGCCTGGGATGGTGCAGAGGACATTGACGACTTCGACCTGCTTGAGGATACGGCGGGCGTCGGGCTTGACGGTGTGGGAGTCGAAGGAGACGAAGGGGGCGGTTGCGTCTGGCTTGTTGTGTCCTTCGATGGATTCTTCGAATGCCTTCTTGACCCACCTGCGGGCGGCGCCGATGCCTCGGGTGTCGGAATTGGTGTCTGACATCGTGTGGCGTGTGCCGAAGGAGGTGAGCATGTGGACATTGTCGATGACGCGGGCGGTGTCTACGGCGGCTATTGCTCTTTGTGGGGTTTTCATGAGTGCTTTCTGGAAGAAGGGGACCGACTTGGGGCTCATGCCCATATCGAGGGCGTGGGCGAGGGCTTGGTCTTTGGTCATTTGTTTTGTTGCAATGAGGTGGAGGCCGTAGATGGTGGCGGCCCTTGATCCTGATTTGCAGTGCATGAGGATTGGGCCATCTGTTTCAGCGAGGAGCTGTGTGAGTGCGAAGGGTTCTGCGGCGGTAAGCTTGGATTCTGTTACGGGGATTTGGGCGTAGGTGAGGCCGAGTTCTTTGCAGAGGGCTGCTTCGTCGAGCCTAAGTTTGTCCATCTCGGACTGGGTCCTGGTGTTCATGACGACCTTGCCTCCAAGCATTGCGAAGTCGCGGAGTTGTTGCTCGGTGGGCTGATCGGTGAAAATGAGGCGCCCATCGTTTTTGTTGTCTGCGAAGGGGTCTTCGATCTTTAATGGTTCAATTGTGACATTTGAGACTTCGAAGCGGGGTTTGTCTTCTTGCTCCGTGTCTTGAGCGATTGCGGGGCTGAGGAGGGCGGTGAGTACAAGGAGGGGGACAATTTTTGTATTCATGAGAGGATTGTAGGTGAAGGTGGGAAGAGGAGGATGAGAGCCGTCACCCCGGCCCTCTCCCCGCCCCACGAAGGGAGAGGGAGGAAGAGATGACCTATGATTTCGTATGAGTGACTCAACTGCTTGCGTGCATCCTGGTGATCGACTGCGGACTTCGATGAAATCGGGGGTTGTGGCGGCTCCGGGGGCTTTTAATGCTCTGGTGGCTCGTGCGGTTGCTTCGGCGGGGTTTGAGGCGGCGTATGTGTCTGGGGGGGCAATCTCGGTGGCGGCCGGGGTGCCTGATGTTGGGCTGCTGACTTTGGATCACTTTGCGAGGGTTGTGCGGGAGGTTTCTTGGGGGTCTGGGCTGCCTGTGATTGCGGATGCGGATACCGGGTTTGGGGAAGAGGAGATGGTTCGTCGGACTGTCATCGAGTACAACCATGCGGGGGCGGCGGGGCTGCATCTCGAGGATCAGGTGTTCCCGAAACGGTGCGGGCATCTGGATGGGAAGGCGCTTGTTTCGGTTGATCAGGCGTGCTCCAAGATTGAATGGGCGGCCAAGGCATCTGCAGATTGTTCGGGCGGTTCGTTTATGATCTGCGCACGGACCGATGCGAAGGGGGTTGAGGGGTTTGATGCGGCGGTTGATCGGGCCAAGGCCTATGTTGGTGCGGGGGCTTCGATGATCTTTCCAGAGGGGCTGACGAGCGAAGACGAGTTTGGGGCGTTTGCTTCGTCGATGGATTCGCTGGGAGAGAAGCGGCCGTTTATGCTGGCGAACATGACTGAGTTTGGGAAGACGCCGATGATTCCGCTTTCGCGGTTTGGGGAGCTTGGATATGACCTTGTGATCTATCCGGTTTCGACGATGCGGATCGCGATGGGGGCGATTGAGCGGGGGCTTGCGGAACTTAAGAAGAACGGCACGCTTGAGGGCGAGCTTGGTGGGATGCAGAGCCGGGATGAGCTTTACAAGTTGATGGAGTACACGCCTGGAAAGGCGTGGGAGTTTCCGGCTTGAGTTGAGTGGTTTTTCAGGCGAGGTCTGAGTCGGAGTCGTCGTCGAAGGTGGCGATCATTGGGGGTTGTGAAGAATGGTTGTAGGGTTGTGTGGTTGAGCCGCAGTTGTTGCAGGTGATGCCGTAGGTGCTTGTTGATGTGTTTGAGAGGTCGCTGCCGCAGCCTGAGCAGGTGATGGTGGCGAGTTTGGTGGTCATTGAGTTAACCATTGAGTAGGCGGCGACGAGCGCGACACCGATGGCTGGTAGGACGGGGATGGAGAAGAGGCCTACAACGCCGATGACGGCGAAGGTGAGGGCGACGAGGACCGCGAAGACTCTGAGTCGTAGTTTTTGAAGCCAGCAGATATCGATGACGGAACTCCTTGATCGCTTGGCCCGGTCCTTCGGGCTATGGCTGTGATTGTATCGCCTATTTTGGTGTAGTGGTGGGAGTTTTTGGGATATCTAGAGTGGGCGGTAAAGATCGATAATTTCGCGTAGTTTATCGGGATTGGCGAGGTGATTGACCTGAATTTCTACGCCGTCTTGTCCTGAAGAGGAAATGCCGATTCGGCCTACATTGGTGACGCGTTGGAGGAAGGATTGGTCGATCTGGATATTCCGGATGTTGTCGTGGACGACCTCGGAGGAGGATTTGGAGAAGAATCCTCGGTGCATGATGGTGCGTTTGGTGGTGATCTCGAAGGCGGCGCTCAGGCGGTCAAACCACCACCAAGCGATGAGGCCTAGGCCCCCCACTGCGAGCGGGATGAAGAGGGCGAAGTAGAGGGTTTGGTCGTTGAGTTTGGCCCAGAGCATGCCGATGATTGAGGCGAGGACGATGAGGGTGGTGATGGAGAACTTGATGATTCTGGAACGGATCCAGCATCGGCGGACTTTGAGGATTTGGGTTTCTGGGCCATCGTCTGCGGGGTAGCCGGCTTGGACGGCGCGGTCTTTGGGGGCGGCAGTTGTGGGCTCGGGGATTGATGGATCTGGGACCCGGTTGATGTCGCCGCAGTTGAGGCATTCGTGCTTGGTGCCTGCTTTGTCGTCGTCGAGTTCGATGTGGGTTTCGCAGTTGTCGCAGTTGAACTGGATCATGGGGGCTCCAAGGGGTGATTCTCTGTCATTATAATAGGAAAAAAGCCCACGCGGTTGCATGGGCTTCAAAGGAGTTCAACTTTGGGGGGGGTTAGTCGTTCCAGTTTCTTGGGGCTGGGCCGATGTAGGCGACGCGTGGGCGGATGAGGCGGTTGTTGGCGTGTTGTTCCATGATGTGGGCACACCAGCCGGTGATTCTGGAGGCGACGAAGATTGGGGTATATTGGGGGACGGGGATGCCCATGGTGAAGTAGGTCATGCCGCAGGGGAAGTCGACATTTGGGTAGATTGTCTTTTCGTCTTCCATAATCTTCTGGACGGTTTCGCCGAGGTCGAAGAGCTTGACGAAGTCATCGCCTCGTGCTTCTGCTGCCTTGCGTCCGAGAGCGTGGAGGATCGGTGCGCGGTGGTCGCCGTTTTTGTAGACGCGGTGACCGAAGCCCATGAGCTTGCGTTTTTCTTCGAATGCTTTGTGCATCCAATCGGTGATTTTGGTGGTGTCGTTTTCTGGGCCGATGTCTGATCGGATATCGGAGAGCATGTCCATTGCTGCTTCGTTTGCACCGCCGTGGAGTTTGCCTTTGAGGGCTGCGATGGCGCCGGTGACGCCGCCGTGCATGTCTGCGAGTGTGCCTGTGATGACGCGGCTCGTGAAAGTAGAGGCGTTGTAGTCGTGCTCTGCGTAGAGGACGAGGGAGACATCCATGACTTTTTCGGCTTCTGGGGTTGGCTCAGAGCCTGTCATCATGTAGAGGAGGTTTGCGGAGTGGGAGAGGCTGGCGTTTGGAGGGATGAAGTCTTTGCCTTCGATGGAGTTTTGCATGTGTCCGATCATGGTCGGGATTATGGCGAGGAGGCGTTTGGATTTGTTGAGGTTTGCTTCTGGGGAGTTGTCCTGGCAGTCTGGGTCGACATGGGACTGGATGGAGACTGCGGTGCGGAGGATGTCCATCGGGACGGCCGAGTTGTTATTGACGAGGTCGCCTGAGGTTTTGAGGAAGTCGATTACCGGTTGTGGGAGGGCACGGTTGGCGACGAGGTCGGCTTTGAAGGATGCGAGCTGGTCGGCGGTTGGCTTGCTTCCGACGATGAGGAGGTAGGCGACTTCTTCGAAGGTTGCGTTTGCTGCGAGGTCTGCGATTTCGTAGCCTCTGTAGATGAGGGAGGCTTGCTCTACATTGCAGATTTCGGTTTCGCCTGCGATGACGCCTTCGAGGCCTTTGGCGTGGGTTGGTGCGGTGGTCATGGCTGATGTCCTCATTGTTTGGAGACTCTTTGATTTGTTGGTTGGGGATCTTAGGCGCAGAGCAAAAAAAGAACCCGGCCTAGGACCGGGTTCTGGGTGAATATGGAGTGAGTTTGCCGGATTATTCGGCTTCGTTGAACTTCTTGTTGAACTCGTCGGCGGAGATGTCCTCGATTTTGGCGTCTTCGAGGATTTTGTCGACTGTTTTGTGTTCGCGGACCTGCTGAACGAGGGTTTGTGCTTGGCCGCTCTTGATGAGCTCGTCTCTGAACTGTTCTGGTCGTTTGCCTTGCTGCATGGCCATCTGAACGATTTGTGCGTTGACCTCAGCTTCTTCAATGGACACTTCGAGGGACTCTGCGATTTTGCTCATGATGAAGAACTGCTTGAGCTCTGCGGTCGCTTTATCTGTTGAGGCGCTTCGGAGCTGGGCCATGTTGGTTTCGATCTCTGTTGGATCTACGCCGCGGTACATGAGCTCCATGCGTTGGCGTTCGAGCGAGCGGGCGGCCTGCTGGGAGGTGAGGCCTACTGGGAGCTCGAAATCTATGGAATCGCCGAGGAACTTGAGGACCTGCTGACGCATGACGCCTTGTTGTTGTGCGGCGGCGCGTTGGTCGAGTCTGGAGGTGACCATCTCGCGGAGTTGGTCTTCTGAGGCGAAGCCGTACTTGGCGACGATATCGGCCATTGGTGCGGGGACGATGGCGTAGATTTTGATGACCTCGAAGGTAACGGTGAGGTCCTTTCCACGGATGGCTTCGACTTCGTGGTTTTCTGGGCCCTTGACCTTGACGGTGACGGTGTCGCCTTCTTTGGGGGTTCCGACTTGTTTGGTGAAGTCTGGGACGATGACGCCGAGGATCATGCCTTCGGTGCCTTCTTCTGGGAGCTGGACGACGGCGCCGTCGATGTTGTAGTGCTCGGTACCTTCGGCATCGACCATGACGGCTTTACCGGTGAGGTAGTTGCCCTTGGCGGATTTGTCTTGCTCGTCGAGATCGCCTTCGTTGATGGCGATTTTTTTGATTTCGTCATCGACGATGCCGTCTGGGAGGGTTGCTTCTGGCTTGAAGACTTCGATGCCTTTGAGGTCTGGGAGGTCGAACTCTGGCATGACTTCGACTTCGACTTCGATGTGGACCGGCTCGCCGGCTTCGATGTCGATGTCTTCGAAGTATTCGGCTGGTGGGTGTCCGAGGACTTTGAGTTCGTTTGATTCGACGGCTTCTTGGTAGGCCGAGGAGCAGAGGCGTGAGCGTGTTTCGTCTTTGACATAGCCACCGAATCGTTTTTCTACGATGCGGCGAGGTGCTCGGCCTTTGCGGAAGCCTGGGATTGAGGCTTCGTGGGCGACGGTGGCGAATGCGGATTCCATTGCCTCATCAACGGTGGCTGATGGGACATCGATAGAGATTTTTTTACGGCATGGGCCGACATCTTCGATTTTGACTGTGTTGGACATGATATTTGCCTTTTTGTGGCACCGGGATGCTCGGAAATTGAGCATGATCGGTGTTGTGTGCGTGCGGGGCTGCTGTCGGGACCGCCAGCGCACGCCTGCGACCCGGCCCGACCCTGCCGAACGATTCGGTAGGACTGATAGTGTAGACGCGATATCGGCTTTAGAAGAGGCGTACTTGATGGATGAGGGGTGCTTTGGGGAGATAGGGGGCGGCTGGGGGGCTAGGATGGTGGCCCACGCCGAGGTGGCGGAATTGGTAGACGCGGCGGATTCAAAATCCGCTTCTGGAAACAGAGTGGGGGTTCGATTCCCCCCCCCGGCATTGCGGTCTTTTTGACCAGTATTTTCATAACCACCCCCCCGATACACTTGGGCCGACGGAGTTCTCCAAAATGACCGACCAACAACCACAACAGCAGCAGGTTCAGCTTCGGATTGATGAATCGAAGATGGAAACGACATACGCCAACACGATCCGGACCTCGCAGACCAATGAGGAACTGATCATGGATTTCGGGCTTAATATGCCTATGCAGACCCCTGGACAGCCTCCGGTTGTTGTGTTTGCTGTGGGATCTCGGGTCGTGATGAACTGGGCTGGCGCCAAACGGCTAGCGATGTCAATCGGCGGCGCGGTTCGTCAGTACGAGGAGCGGTTCGGGGAGATTGACATCAACCCAGCTCAGCCTGCTGATGCGACTCCACCGAGCGCCAACTAACTGAACAGGTGAATCGGGAAGAATTGTTTCAAATTCATGACCGGATCAGTCAACCTAGACATCTTGATGTAGTAGAACAACAGTGACCCGTTTTGTGCGTGGGCACTGTTTTTTATGTAGGATTGTGTGAGGAGCACGCGGATGAATACGACGACGAATAATGCACCGAGTGACGAGCAGGTTCAGGAGCAGGCACAGCCGATCAATGCGTTGATTGAAGCTGTGGGGACTGTTGTTGTTGGACAGGAGCAGATGATCCGATCGTTGGTGATCGGACTGCTTACCGGTGGGCATGTGCTGCTTGAGGGTGTGCCTGGGCTTGCGAAGACTTTGACGGTCACGACGCTGGCTGATGCGCTGCACGCGAAGTTTGCTCGGATTCAGTTCACGCCCGACTTGCTGCCTGCGGATCTGATTGGTACTGAGATTTACAATCCGAAGGAGGCGTCCTTTACCGCTCGGAAGGGGCCGATCTTTGCCAACATTGTGTTGGCCGATGAGATCAACCGGGCGCCCGCGAAGGTGCAGTCGGCGCTCCTTGAGGCGATGCAGGAAAGGCATGCGACGATTGGCGGGGAGACGCATTCGTTGGTTGCTGCCGGGGAGCCTTTTTTGGTGCTTGCGACACAGAACCCGATCGAGCAAGAGGGGACATATCCGTTGCCAGAGGCGCAGGTGGATCGGTTTATGCTTAAGATTAAGGTTGGGTATCCGACGCCGAATGATGAGCGGTTGATTGTTGATCGGATGATCTCGACGATTGAGATCCCCACTGTCGAGGCGATGCTGACCTTGGCGGAGCTCGGGAATGCACGCAAGACGGTTGATGAGATTTACATTGACGACAAGCTCAAGACCTACATTGTTTCGCTGGTTCAGGCGACGCGTGAGCCGGGAGCGGTGAATGTCAACTGGTCGATGGATATGGGTAAGATGATCGAGTTTGGGGCTTCGCCCCGGGCGTCGCTGGCGTTGGCTCGCGCTGCGCGGGCGAGCGCGTTCCTTGAGGGGCGTGGGTTTGTGACGCCGAGTGATATCAAGATGGTGGGGATGGATGTGATGCGGCATCGGGTGATGATTTCGTATGAGGCCGAGGCTGAGGGTATTACTTCGGAAGACTTGGTGCAGGAAGTATTTGACCGGATTTCGATCCCTTGAACGGATCAGTGGTGAGCATCGGATGATTACTGAAGAACTCATGCAGGCCGTGAAGAGGTTGGAGATCCGCGCGAGGCGGCGGGTGGACGATATGTTTGGGGGGTCGTACCACTCTGCGTTCAAAGGACAAGGGATTGAGTTTTCGGAGGTGCGGGAGTATCAGCCCGGGGATGATGTGCGGTCGATTGATTGGAATGTGACGGCTCGGATGGGGAAGCCGTATATTAAGCGGTTTGAGGAAGAACGGCAGCTTACGGTTGTGCTTGCGGTGGATTGCTCTCGCTCTACCGCGTTTGGGACAGTTCGGCGGTCCAAGCACGAACTGATGAGCGAGGTCGGGGCGGTGCTGACGCTCGCGGCGGGGCGGAACAATGACAAGGTGGGGTTGTGCCTGTTTGGATCGGACCATCTTGAGGATGGGAAGACGCTGCATGTGCCTGCGACCAAGGGGCGACTGCATGGGATGCGGATTATCCGGGAGTTGATCGATGCTTCGCCTGGGGATACCCAGGAGGATTTGTCTTCGGTGCTGACTGAGATTGGGCGGACGCACAAGCGGCGGTGCATTGTCATTGTGCTATCGGATTTCTTGTCGGGGTTGAACAATGAAACCGAGCCCAACTGGGGCAAGACGATGCGGATGCTTTCGCGGAAGCATGAGGTGATTGCGCTGCAGTTTACGGACCCGCGGGAGTTTGAGTTGCCTCGGTCTGGGGTGGTGCGGATGCATGATCCGATGAGCGGGCACCGGTTTATGGTGGATACCGGATCGAAGCGGGTGAGGGAGCGGTACCGGAGGCAGGCGGTTGTTGAGAATGAGCTGATTCTGTCTACGCTGCAGAAGGCACAGATTGATCATGTGGAGCTTTCTACGGGGCGGGATTATGCCGACGAGTTGGTGCGGTACTTTCAGGTTCGGGGGGGGCGGAGATGAGAGGCTTTCGTGTGTTGATCTCTGTGCTGATTGCGTTGCTGCTCTTTGGATGTGGTGGCGGTGATGGGGATGCCGTTGTATCTGAAGCGGATTCTGTATCGGAGATTACCGAGGCGCTGACCGGGGCTCGCTTGCGGGTTGAGGTTGAGATGACCGAGATTGATCTGACTGGTGTGGTTCCTGTGCGCGTGACGATGCTTTGGGAAGACGGGGTATGGGTTGAGCTTATTGAGCCGGACTGGAGCGGGGCTGGGTGGATGTATGTGACTGAGCGGGAGGGGGAGATTCGGTTTGATGGATCCATCTACTCTCAGACAACTGACTTTGAACTTGAGCCGTTTTTGGGTGGGGAGTATGAGGTGCCTTCGATCGGGATCCGAGCGGAGTCTGAAGATGTTGGGCGGCGGATCGCTCGGTTGCAACCGGTAGGGATTGTTGTCGAGTCGGCGCTTGATGAGGCGGACGGGCGGGATCTTGATCCCGCGGTTGGGCTGGCGGCGATGGTTCCTGTTGAGGATGAGCCGAGCGTGGGTTGGGGGATTTGGGGCGGGCTTGGGATCGCGTTTGTTTCTGGGGTTGTGATTGTGTGGATTCGGATACGGGGGACTGGGGAGAGGCTTGAGTCGATTGATCCTGAGGCGGTGCTGGTTGTCGCTGCGGGTAGTGAGACATTGTCGGAAGAGGATCTTGGGGCGTTGCATCGGGCGCTTGTTGTGCTGAGCAGCGAGCATGGATCGCTGCGGTCGATCTCTCAGGAGATTGAGCGGGAGCGGTTCTCTGGGAGCGTTGTTAATCATCAGCGGGTGCGGGCTGCGGCACAGCGTGCTGTAGAAGTTTGTGGGGTGGGCGTATGAATGCTGAGTTTGCCTATCCGTGGGTGCTTTGGTTTGCGGTGGCGGTGCCTTTGATTTGGGCGGTTGAGTTTGTTGGTGATCGACGGAGGCACGGGGTGGCCTCGTCGGTGCCTACGCGACTGGCGGCGGCGGGATCGAGTTTGCGGATGCGGCTGCGGTGGGTTGGTCCCCTGCTGCTTTCGTTTGGATTGCTCGCGGGGTTATTGGCCTTGGCTCGTCCGCGGGAAGCGATCACGGATAGTAAGAGCCAGCAGGATGCGATTGCGATTGAGCTTGTTGTGGACCGGTCCGGTTCTATGAAGGAAGCGGCGAGGTTTGAGGGTGGGACGACGACTCGGCTTGAGGCGGTGAAGAAGGTTGTTGAGGAGTTCGTGCTTGGGGACGGGGACCAGCTCAAGGGGCGGCCGGGGGATTTATTGGGACTAATTGTGTTTGGGACTTATGCCGACACGATGATGCCTTTGACGCAGTCGCATGATGTGCTGGTCGATGCGATCCGGCGGGTAGAACTTCCTAGGCAGGAGAGTGAGCGGTCGACGGCGATTGGCGATGCGCTGGTCTTGGCGTGCGCTCGGCTTAAGGCGTCTGAGGATTCGATGAAGCTTGATCTGGATGATCAGGATTTTGAGATCAAGAGCAAGGCGATTATTCTGCTGACTGATGGTGAGAACCGGGCGGGGGATTACTCTCCTGACCAGGCGGCGCGGCTGGCTGCGGAATGGGGGATAACAATTTATATTGTAGGGATCCGCGGCGGGGTTTCGAATCAGTTTGGCTTTGGATTGCGGATGGGGCAGGAGGTCAATGAAGGGCGGATGGCGGCGGTTGCTGAGCACACCGGGGGCGGGTTCTGGGGGGTTGATTCTCTGGACGATCTTGCGGAGGTATACGCAACGATTGACGAGCTTGAGCGGACAGAGGTTCAGATCTCGGAAACCACACGGTACGAGGAGTTGTACCATCCGTTTGCGGTGGCGTGCTTTGGGCTGCTTGGGTTTGGTTACCTGTGGCGGCTCGGGGTCGGGGGGGAGATCGCGTGATGGACTTTTTGAATAACTTGTTTGAATCTGTGAATGGGACGGCTTTTGAGTTTGGTGAGCCTGGATGGGTGCTTGGGGTTTGGGGTGTTGCTGGGATTCTGGTCCTCGGGTTGATCGCTGCGCGGATGAAGGTTCGTGCTGCGGGGCGGTTTGCGGATGCGGATCGGTTGTCTCACATGCTTGGCAGGCGGCGGCGGGTGCTTGGGTGGGTGCGGGTATCGGTAATGGTCCTTGGGTTGGTATTGATTGTGGGGGCGACGATGCGGCCTCGGGCGAATCCGCATCAGGAGACTACTGAGGCGCTTGGGCGGGACATTGTGTTTTTGGTTGATGTGTCCAAGTCGATGCTGGTGCGTGATGTTGCGCCCAACCGGCTTGAGCGGTCGAAACTATGGATTACGGATCTTGTGTCTGAACTCAAGACGGATCGGGTTGGGCTTGTTGCGTTTGCGGGATCTTCGTCGGTGCAGTCGCCTTTGACAACGGATCGGTTGTTCTTTGACCTTGCGCTTGATGAGCTTTCGCCGAAGGTTGTTGATGTTGGGGGGACCAATATTGGTGATGCGATCCGCCGGTGTATGGACATGGTGTTTTATGATCTTGAAAACTCCGAAGTGGCGAGTCATCGGGACATTATTTTGATTACCGATGGCGAGGATCAGGAATCGCTCCCGATTGAGGCGGCGCGTGCTGCGGGGGCGGCGGGGATCCGGATCATTGCGCTTGGGGTGGGGTCCGAGACGGGGGCCCGGGTTGTTGATGAGAATAATCGTCCGGTGCGGCAGAACGGTGCGGAGGTTCGGTCGCGGCTGGATTCGGGGACGCTTTCGCAGATCGCGACGGCTACGCCGGGGGGGGCTTATCTGGAGATTGGGACGGGGGATATTGATCTGGCGCAGGTGTATAGGGACTTGATTGCTCGGGGGGATCAGTCAGTGCTAGGGACGGCATCGGTGACGCGGTGGGATGAGCGGTACGCGTATGCACTGGCACCGGGGCTGGTGCTGATCTTGATCGAGATGCTTTTGAGCAGTTTGGGGATGCGGAAGGAGGCGGTGGAATGAGGATCTTCTTTGTGCTGTTGATGTGCGTTGGTGTGGCGATTGCTCAGGAATCGCAGCCGAGCTTGAATCTTGAGACGGCGATCAATGTGCAGGGGACCGATCCGGTGTATGCGATTGAGTTGTACAACGAGGTTGTTGAGCAGTCTTTGGTTGATCGCGAGCGGAATATTGCGGCGTTTAATCGGGGAGTGCTTTTGATGGAGGCCGAGGATTTGGGGGCTGCGGAAGAGGCGTTCCGGCTGGCGGGACGGTTTGCAACAACCGCTGAACAACGGCGGGATGCGATGTTTAATCTTGGGCATGCGCTCAATGGGGGGATCGATTCGAGCGGGCAGTTGATGATGGATCCTGAGAAAATGGAAGAGATGATTGAAGCACTGGGCGGGGTGGAGCGGGCGTTTGTTGATGCGGCGCGGGCTGACCGTGGGCATGTTGCTTCGAAGAAGAATGTTGAGCGGATTCGAAAGCAGATTCAGGAGCTCCAGAACATGAAGGAGCAGATCGAGGAGCAGCAGGAATCTGAGGAGCAGCAAGAGGGTGAGGATGGCGAGAAGGGTGAAGGGGGCGAGGGCGGTGAGGGCGGCGAGCAGGGGGATATGGCTGAAGAGCTACAGGATCTTGCCGATCAGCAACGGGAGCAGGCACAGGAGAGCGAGTCGGCTCCGAGGAACGAACAACAGAACGAGCAGCAAGAACGGAGCGATGAGCAAGAAGCGTTGAGCGATGAGACTGAAGAGGTGAATGACCAGATGGAGGAATCTGGGGCGGATCAAGAGATGATGGAAGATCTGAAAGAAGCAATGGAGGCTCAGCGGGAGGCGCAAGAGGCGCTCGACCGCGGCGACAACGAGACTGCGGCTCAGAAACAACAGGAGGCGGCTGACGCTCTTGATCAGGCGGCACAGCGGGCGAGAGAGGCTCAGCAGGAGCAGGAGTCGGAGCAGCAAGAGGGGCAGTCTGGGCAGCCGCAGGAACAGCCGGGGGAGGGCGAAGAGCCTGAGATTGATGAGGTTGCTCAGAACCTGCTTGATAAGGAACGGCGGGAGCGGGAGCGGCGGCAGGCGTATCGGGCGACGGGGCGGCCTGTGAAGGTCGAGGAGGATTGGTGATGTTGAAAATGCAGCGAGTACTGGCGGTGATTTTTGTGCTTTGCATCGGGCAATCGGTGTTAGGGCAGGGCGGCGAGGAGGTAACGCTGGAGGCGGAGCTCTCGCGGGCGCGGGCGTATATCGGGGATGTGGTGACTTACCAGGTTCTGGTGCGCGGGGCTGATGACGGGACGGCTCCGGTGGTTGAGTTTCCGGCGGGTGTGGTGGCGGAATACAGGGGTGCGAGCTCGCAGAAGTTTACGACGATGCGTTCGATCAATGGACGGCAGCGTTCGGTCACGGATGCGTACTACAAGCATCAGTATTTGTTGACGGTGGTTGAGGAGGGGGTGATTGTGATCCCGGCGGCGGAGCTGATGCATGGCGGGAAGCGGTATGTATCTGAGCCTGCACGGATGACGGCGTTGCTCCCTGCGTTGTCTGAGAAGGACCGGATTGTTGTTACGATGCCTGATCGGGCGATTTATGCGGGGGAATCTGTGGTGGCGCATGTGAGCTGGTGGGTGGCGGATCAGACGGGGTCGCTGAGCTTTGCGTCTTCGATGTTTCCTGATTCGATCCGGGTGACGCCTGCGAGCCCGGCTGGAAGGAGCGGCGAAGAACATCAGCTCGAACTCTTTGGGCAGCGGTTTGTGGCTTATGTGGATCAGGCGATCTTTGAGGGGCAGCCGATGACACGGTTGCGGTTTGATCTTGTGCTGACCCCGACGCGGGCGGGCAGCTTTGACTTCGGGCCGGTGCGGGTGGTGTTTACTCGGCAGGATGATTTTTCGCGGGCGGCTCGGATGTATGCCCAGTCTTCGGTGGAAACTGTACATGTCATTGAGGTGCCGGTTGTCGGGCGGCCTGCAGGATATGCGGGGATGATTGGGTCATTCAGGGCGCAGACTGATGCCTCGAATCAGCAGGTGAATGTTGGTGACCCGATCGAGTTTCGGTTGTTGGTCTCTGGGCCTGAGCCGATGATTGGGCTTGAGGAGACGCTTGATGCTCAGAAGCTCTCGGACATGGGATTCCGGGTGTCTCCGGATGGGTGGCGGGAGGTTGAACGGCGGCGAAACGGGGAGCGGTTGTTTGCGACGACCATCCGGGCGACCGATGACCAGGTTTCTGAGATCCCTGCGGTCAAGCTTCCTGCGTTTAATCCTGATTCGGGTGAGTTTGAGACTTTTGCATCGGCACCGATTCCGCTTGATGTTCGTGCGGTCCGGTCGGTGACATTATCTGATGCGGTGACCTCCAGCCCGACAGAGATTGCAAGCGGAGGGGTGCAGCGATCGGAGCTTGCGATGAACCCTTCGTTGTTGTGGGCGCATCCTGAGCCTGAGTCGCTCCGTGCCTCGTCGCGTGAATTCTCGTTGTGGGGTGTGCTTGGAGATCCTGTGTGGATCGTGACATTGGCCTTGGTTGGCGGGGTGCCATTGGTTGCTTGGGGTGCTCGGGGTGCTGCGCGGCGGAGTGATCCGCGGGCGGTGGCGATTGAGCGGGCTTGGAAGAAAGCAAAACGATTGCATGGGAAGGGTGATGATGTCGGGGCGATCCGGGAGTATGGGGGTGCGATATTGGGTATTGAGCCGGGCTCGCTTACAGGGGCGGATCTGAAGCATCTTGAGGTTTCTCAAGAGATTGTCGCACGGTCTTCTGCGGTGCTTTCAGAATCTGAGAGTGTTCATTATGGAACGCTGGCTGAGGGGCATTCTGATGAGTCGCTGCTTCGGGCGATGAGGCGGGATCTGCGGCGGCACGGGGCGCATTCGAAAACGAGGAGGGCCAGGCGATGAAAGATGTATTGTGTGTGATGTTGGTGGTGGGATGCTTTGTGATTGCGAGCGGCTTGTGCTTTGGGCAGATTGAATCTGATCAATCGGTGACACTGGAGATGGCGATGGAGCGGCTCGAGGATGCGATCGAGCAGACGGAGAGCCGGGGGACAGTCAATGATGTTCGTCAGGCTGCGGCGGTGTTGTCGCATATTCTTCATCGCGACGGGATTGATTCTGCCGCTGGACACCTGACGCTTGGGAACGCGTACTTTATTGGTGATGATCTTGGGCGGGCGATTCTGCACTATCGGCGTGGGCTTGTGATTGAACCATCGAATGATGTGCTGCGTCAGAATCTGGCGCATGCAAGGTCGTTTGTTGAACCTACGGTCCCGGGGGACGGGGATCAGGTGAGTGTTCGGTCGGTGTTGCTTTCTTGGCAACGGGTTGTTGATCGATGGACGCTCTGGTATGGGGCGATCGGCTTGCTGATCGGGGCGTCTGTGCTTTGGACGATTCGGATGGTTGGATCGGGTTCACGGATTCCTGTGAAGCTGTCTGCTGGGCTTGCAGTGATTGGTGTTTTTGGTGTTGGGTTGCTCGGGTTTGATCAGTGGGTGAAAGATCATGAACGGGGGGCGATCATGGTGATGCCTGGGACTGGGATGTATTCTGGGCCTGGGGTTGGGGTGTATCAGGAGGTGTATGACGGGGCGCTCGGGGTTGGGACCGAGGCGACTGTTTTGGATCAGCGTGATGGGTGGGCCAATATCCGTTTGAGTAATGCTCAGGATGGATGGGTTGTTGCTGATTCGCTGGTATTGATCGGCGACCAGGATGGGTTGTGATTGGATTGAGTAGACTGCGACTGATGGTCTGGCTCGGTTGAATTCTTGGTGTCGGTGTGCAGATTGTTGTCACCAGAGTATCTTGGCTGGGATAAGGTACTCGAACCGGCGGTGTCGGTTTGAGGAGTGATGCTGTATGATTTTACGAACCAGTCCTGAGTTGATGGCTGCTGCGCGTGGGGATGAGCCTGCGGACTTGGTGTTTGTCAACGGACGGGTCGTCAATGTCTTTACGCGGCGGGTTGAGCGGGTTGATGTTTCGGTCTTTGGGGGCCGGGTTGCTCGGGTTGGCGGAATGGGGCTGGATGCGAAAGAAACTATTGATCTTGATGGGCGGTTTTTGGCTCCGGGATTGATTGATGCGCATATGCATGTTGAATCGACGATGATGATGCCTCGGGAGTTTGTGCGTGTGTCTGCGCCGCATGGGACGACGGGGGTGGTGCTTGATCCGCATGAGATCGCCAATGTGCTCGGGATGGCGGGGATCCGGCTGCTGATGGATGCGAGTGTTGGGCTGCCGATGAATATCATGTTCGCGGCTTCGTCGTGTGTGCCATCGTCTAGGTTTGAGAACTCTGGGGCTCGGCTTGAAGCGGGGGATCTTGAGCCGATGTTTGATGACGATCGGGTGGTGGCGCTTGCGGAGATGATGAACTATCCGGGGGTGTTTCTCGGGGACGAGGGCGTGCTTGCTAAGGTGAAGCTTGGGCTTGAGCGGGCTGTTGTCGATGGGCACTGCCCGGGGCTCTCCGGGGCGGCGCTTGGGGCGTATGTGGCGGCGGGGATCGGCTCTGATCATGAATGCACGACCGCAGCAGAGGCAATTGAGAAAATCGGTTTGGGCATGCGGGTGTTTTTGCGTGAGGGGAGCGCGGCGCGGAATCTTGAGGCGCTTGTGCCTGCGGTGAACGCTGAAAATGCGTCTCGGTTCTGTTTCTGTACTGATGACAGGCATCCGGGTGATCTGCATCGGGAGGGGCATATTGATCATGTTGTGCGCAAAGCGGTGACGCTTGGGCTTGATCCGGTGACGGCGCTTGCGATGGGGTCGCTGCATGTTGCGGATCATTATCAGCGGGCGGATCTTGGGGGGATTGCTCCGGGGCGGCAGGCTGATTTGATTGTGTTTGATACGCTTGAGGATATTCGGCCTACGAGTGTGTATTGCTGTGGGGCGTTGGTTGCTGAGAATGGGGAGATGGCTGAGGGAGTGCTGGATGATGCGGCTGAGCCGGATGATTCATTCAGCCGGGGATCGGTGCGGCTGGCTGCGGGGTTCACTGAAGACTCTTTGCAGATAGGGGCAGCTGAGGATTGCGGGTTGATCCGAGTGATCGAGGCGGATCCACATCAGCTTGTGACGGGCGAGCGGCATATGGAGCCTCGGATTGTGGATGGGGCGATTGTTGCAGATCCGGGGCGGGATCTTTTGAAGCTTGCGGTGATAGCACGGCATGGTAATGCTGATGGGGTGGGGCTTGGGTTTGTGACCGGGTTTGGGTTTACACAGGGGGCGATGGCGAGCACTGTTGGCCATGATGCGCACAATCTTGCGGTTGTGGGGACGAATGATTCAGATATGGCGATCGCGGCTCGGACGGTTGAAGAGTCGGGCGGGGGGCAGTGTGTGGTTCGGGATGGTATTGTGCTTGGGCTGCTGCCGCTGCCGATCGCGGGATTGATATCGGATTCGATTGCTGAGGTTGTGATCGAGCAGCAGGATGGATTGCTTGCGAGTGTTCGGGAACTGGGGTGCCCGATTGAGGATCCGTTTATGCCTTTGAGTTTTTTGCCGCTGCCTGTGATCCCGAAGCTGAAGTTGACTGATTTGGGGCTGGTGGATGTTGAGGAGCAGCGGATTGTGCCGCTGGAGGTTGATGCATAAAAAAACTGGCGAGTGCAAAGCGCCCGCCAGTTGGGGTTGATTGAATCAAGACTGAACTCAGAACTTGTAGACTGCTTGGAAGTAGAAGAAGTCGATGTCTTCGTCTGCTGTGCCGCCTGAGGTGTCTGTGAAGTAATCGCCTGAGAAGAAGTGCGAGTAGCCTGCTTGGAGGGTCAGGTGACGGTCAACCAGGTACTTGACGGTGAGGTCGATTTCTTGACCGACATCGTCTGAAGCGCCCACAGTTGTTGCCCGGAGCACGCCGCCTCCTGCGTTGTAGACTGAGTCTGCGTCGCTGCTTCGGCTGAAGATGTGGTAATCAAGCTTGACAAGGAATTTTTTGTGTGGTTTGAATGAGAGGCCTGCGGAGATGTCGGTGATGTTCTGACGGCCGATGAGGTCCATGAAGCCGTTGTATGCGTGGCCGAGTGGGAAGAGTTGGTTGAAGGTTTCGACATCGGTGTCGCCTGCGGTGTCATCGCCTGAGGAGTAGTCGAATCCGACATACATCTTGGGATTCCAGTCGGTATCTTTGAATGCGTAGGTGAGCTGGGTGGCGAACATGAAGGCGTTGACATCGGCCATACCGACATCGCCGAACTGGTAGGCGCCTTCGATGTCGTATCCGAATCCGGAGTCACCGAACTTGCCGAAGGCGCGGGCGCCGAAGGTGTGGCGGTCTTCGATTCCGGTGGTACCGTTATAGGTTCTGGCGGTGTCGTATTCGACACCGAGGTAGTAGAGATCGAGGCCGATGGAGTCGTTCTCGCCGACTTTGCCTGTAGCGTAGACACCCCAGAAATCTGGCCCGAGGCGCCAGTCATTGAACTTGTATTTGGCTACTGGTGTGTAGCGAGTCCAGAAGCCGTCGATGCGCCAGTCATCGACATTGACGATTGCGCGACCGCCGTCCCATGAGCGTTGTGAGTTTGCCCAGGGGAGTGTGGAGACGAGGCGTTGCTTGCCGAAGGAGAGACCTTGGCGTCCGAGACGGAAGGTGACCTTGTCGGCTGAATCCCCGAATGGGAAGACGATGTCAGCGAAAGCGTTCTGGAGATCGAGTTGGTCGACATCGAGTCCGCGGCGGCTGCCTGGGAGGTCGCGGTCGGTGGCCCATGCGCTCTCGCCTTCGATGAAGATACGGAAGTTCTCGCCGAAGTGCCAGTCTGTGTAGAGCTGGATGCGGCCTAGGCCAAACGAGTCATCTGCGGTTGGGGCCGGGGAGAATCCGAAGGAGTTCCATGACTCGGTGCGGTAGCGGAGTTCGCCGCCCATACCGACCCAGTTTTCTCCGTCATCAGTGAGGTTGTGGTGTTTGATGTCGTCCCAATAGTCGTTCCCGGTGCTTGGATCGAACTGTGACCAGTTCTCGTCGAAGCGGAGGGTTTTGAATTTTGGGTATGACGGGGCGTCTTGTGCCGAGGCGGCACCTGAGAAGGCAATCGTTGCGATTGCTGCCGTCAGAGCGGCGGTGGTTCGTGTACGAAGTTCATTCCTGCTGTTGTTGCTTGTCATTGCAGCCTCCTGGACTACTCTTTAATTTGGCCCAAGTGGTGGATGCCGAACTCCCGGCACGACTCGCCACATCGGTTAACATTCTCGAACAAAGTACTTCTGGTGAAGTACCCATATCCTTCATTCAGAGTGCATCGGGACACCTGTAAAGCTTGCTTTGTTGGTTGTACTCTTTGATCTATTTTTATTCATTAGTGAGCGCTCTTTGTGCGAGAAGCAGATTGCTATGAAGATGATTTCGGCGATTGCCCATATTGCTACCCAGCGTTCTCCCCCTGAGCCGAAGCCGTAGGAATGGAGCCCTGAGGCCATGACATAGTTGACGCCGTAGAAAGTCCAGACGATTGCGAGGAATCCGACGATTGCGGAGACGGCGAGGCCGAAGTCTTGTATCCATTTGACATAGCGGGCGTGGAGGAGTGCGAAGTAGACAATGATTGAGATGAGCGACCATGTTTCCTTTGGATCCCATCCCCAGAAGCGCCCCCATGAGTCTGCGGCCCATACGCCGCCGAGGATTGTTCCGGCGGTAAGCAGGATCACGCCGATCTGCATGACGCGGTAGATCTGTACGATGATGCGGTTTGATTGCTCTGAGGGCTTGCGGAGGAATACTTCTTTGAAGAGATAGACATGTGCGAGGACAGCGGCGAGGAGGAGCGCGCCGTAGGAAGCGACGATGGTTAGGACATGAACTACGAGCCAGTAGTTTGAGCGGAGGACCGCGGGGAGTGAGTTGGTTTGGTCAGCGAGTGGGACGAGCATTGCGAAGAGGATTGAGAGAACCGAGGCTGTGAGGCCTGCGGCGAGGTACCAGCTCTTGGGCTGGAGGAGTTGCCCGATGACCCCGATGATCACGGCGACGATTCCCATCCAGAGGAGTGCCTCGTATGTGTTGGACACGGGGGCACGATCTAGGATTGAGACGCGGAGCCAGAGTCCGAAAGTTTGTTCGGCGAGCGCCCAGAGGATTGCAAGCCCTAGTAAGATCGTCATGTACTTTGATCTTGTGATCCACCGGGCTGTGAGGAGGAGCAGCGCGAGGACTGTGGCGATCGCGGCTTTACGCCAGGGGTTGTGCTCGTTGTAGAGCAGCTCCATTGCGACCTTTGATTGGACTGATTGTGTGTGCTGTATTTCGGAGTTGAGTGCTGTGATTAGGCGGTCAACTGATGGGTTCATGTCGCCGTTGTTGAGGTATGCGGTTTGCATCGCGAGGAGAGCTTGATCGACGGCGTTGGAGTTATGGCCGGAGTCAGATCCCCCCACTACGACCGCTGAGAAGGTGTCGGAACCTTCGGCTGGAACGATTGCGAGTGGTTTGCCTGCGATGAATGCGGACATCGCGGTGATTTGGTTCTGGGCGTCCATGACCGTTCTTTCATCGGTTGATGGGCGGTACTTGGGGTCGCGTTGCATTTTGCCTTGTAGAACGCTTGAGAACTGATGGAGCTGATCATTGAGCATCAGGTCTGCGGGGGCGAAGAAGCGTTGGTCTGGGTCGAGGCCGAGCTCGGATTTGAGTTTTTTGCGGTCGATGGGGATGAGTTCTTGGTCGAACATTTTCCTGGGCTTGAAGAGCATGTCTGCGAGGAGGTCGATGTGGTCTCTACCCGAGAACCCTGCTGGACCTTTGCCTTCACTCCACTTTGTGCGACCTGTGAGATCGACCGCGATTCTTCTTGCGAAGGTGTCCATCGGCATTGTGCGTCCGCGATCCTGGATTGGGATTGACGCAAATTTCGCTTTCCAGTCCTGATCGGTCTGGCTGGTTGCTGATGCCAGCGGGGAGATCATCGCTGTCACGAGGAGGAATGGAATCAATAGAGATCGTTTTAGCAGACGCATGAGTTGTGCTCCTTGTATTCCTTGATTCAAATACTTTGGGCATTCCAGGGTGGCCTTGGGTGTATGCCCTGGAGTAATAGACCACCAAGAATCCAAGGCACAGGCCGATGCACCCTGCGTACATCGGGATGAGCCCCGGGTCTTTGGTGATCTGGAAGATGGACAGATCGGAGCCGACAAAGCCGGATTGGTAGACCTTCCAGCCATTGTGTTCGAGCGGGTTGTTCATCCAGATGGTTTGCTCGTGCGAGTTACCTAGGCCGTCTGTGAAGATGACATCGGATTCGTAGGCCATGGCCATTGATGAACCGGGGTAGTCTTTCTTGCGGAAGTCGATGAGTTCGATGGTGAAGGGGACGGGGATTGTTGAGGGGGTGTAGGCGATTCCGAAGATTTCGTCTTGGATTTGGATGACTGAGCGCTGACCCCAGATGAGTGTCATCGGTTCTGAGATTGTTGGTATGGCTACGCGGATGGCGGGGAGATTTTCTTCGGCTTCTTGTGCTTGGACGAGTTTGACTGTGCCTCGGGCGTTGGCGTATGCGTGGAGGATTGTGCAGGTGAATCCTTGGAGATCGAGTTCCCATGGGCCTTGGCCATCGAG
>Ga0316203_1000810_pt1 | contig 29717 bp, 32 predicted proteins | sample 6monrhotite_MG_FD_204940 | JGI IMG/M metagenome (GOLD analysis project Ga0316203, IMG submission 204940) | Microbial mat bacterial communities from mineral coupon in-situ incubated in ocean water Damariscotta River, Maine, United States -... | ecosystem: Environmental > Aquatic > Marine >... | reverse complement strand
TCTTGTCCACGGGAATTTCACCCACTCCGCCTCAGACGCAACACTCGATACCGGTGACTGGCTAGGCCTTACCGGACAGGGACTTGCACCCTGCAAGGAACACCAAGCTTCGCTTGGCGCTCTAACGCTAAGCTCACCTGTTGACTAAAGTGGCAGTTCTTTTGCGCTTTCAGCAAAAGAAGTGACGCTTTTGGCAATCAGAGTGCAGCGCCTTGTTAAATAATTTTATAAGGCCAGATAATTTCACTTCCTGCCTCGTTATACTCTGGATATATAGCTACACCATTTACCCTATTGTTCTTCACCCAAAAAGAAAGTTGTAATTCTGGATGCCTGTACTCATCGATAGCCAAAACAAATTCATCATCAAGTTTTACCGAAGGAAATCTAAGCTTTAGCTCCTGAGCGGTTATACCAATTATTGGGAGCTTATCTATTGTCGCCACTTCCGATTCACATGTAATGCTAGAAAGATAAAAGTTATCATCAGAATCGAAGCTTAATTCAATACCATTGGAGTACTCCCAATCAATTGATCTATCTTCTGGTGCCGCCTCTATTGGAGTGAAAGTATCAATAGAATCTGGATTCCCCCAAATTGACCTGACTTCATCCATGGTCAGACCAAAATATACGTTTTCAATTCCGATTTTTGGTTTTATTTCCATAGACATTTAACGTTTTAACTTAGCTGCAGCACACTGAACTTACAGGAAACAAACTGCGACAAAGCCCGTCTGCTATAGTGTTTTGTTAGGCTTTTTGCTTTCATTTAAATATGCCATTCATGCCAAGCCCTTCGATTGTTTTTGACTGGTTCCTTCAAAGCAATATAACTCAATTGACTCAATCTAGGAAACCTGACTGGTGGTCAGGATTATACGCCCTTTATTAACGGTTACTTGCAGGGGTGTATCAATGGTGAAGCCTGCCTCATTGAGCCAATAACCTTTGATATTGATCCAGGGAACGGGAATGACGGGGCGATAGCGGTCTCGGGGCTGAAAATCACCACAGTGGTAATAATATAGACTGGACCGAACCTTGAGTTGGCGGTAGTAAGGATGTTTTTGTGCTTTTTTGCTCGATTTTTCTTTAGTCGAGCGGGTCTCTAGCTTATCATTGCGTTTAGCCATAATTGATACTCCGTGTATCGGTTGTGGTTAGCTGCCTCTGGGTGCTAGTTACACTCAGGGGTAGCGCTTAATTAAATCAGTATTTCATTGTTGAAAATATACTCATCTCTTTATGTTTTAACTCAATGCCCATCAGACGCCTTTTTTCAGAAAATATCAAACTATTTTTTCAACTGTTTATTGCAACAGTGATGGGTGATTTTGGAGAGCCTAACGCCCAGCTGAGTGGCGCGGGGGATATCACTGAACTTTCTATAAACCACAGTGCTTCCTTCACAACTGAACCTTAAAGAACTAAAGTCCCCCGCGTCAACTCGAGCTGCTGGTTATGCATTATTAACCTCAATGAACCACTTTGGCTGCATTTCACCAAAGTCAGTTCGGATGTTTGACGCTAGATAACTTGCTGAATCAAAAACAACTGGCTTGTTCTCTATTCTTTTAAAAACCACCCAGTGCCAAAAATTCTTACCGTCTTCCTGATGATACTTGATCGACAGAAGCGCTACATCGGGTAACTTATCCCATGTCTCAAAAGGCACTTCATCTGGTGAAGCTTCAATACCTGATGCGTAAAGCATGCGTCTCACATACTGGGTATCAGACCAAAGCGACTTATCAGATGCGAAAATGCCCATAGCATTGGCGATTTTCTTCATTTCTGAGTACGTCTTGCCCAGAATATTTGCTACTGATGCAATTCCGCATCCTGTCGTTTCTTCCTGCACAACTGGCTTCACAAATTGGTACTCCTATGATGCATAACAGTGACTTAGACAGACGTCTGTATTTGTCCTTCTTAGGCAGACATCTGCCTAAGTCCATTTAATATTTCAATCATCTCGTTGCATATTCGCAATTCAACACCATAAAACCCACTGACGGACGAGCTAAGGATGGAGCGTATGCAGGACGATCAGATTGCCCATTTCTGGGATAAATATATCATAAAATTAATACATTACAATGTGCCAGAGAAATCTCGGCGTTGCTATGTGAAATGAGTTGAGGCGTATATTAAGGCTCATTCTGAGCTGTCGTTTAAGCAGCATAGCGAGGGAATCCCGACTAAATACCTCAACGACTTAGGCGGAAACGAGCAGCTTCAAACATGGCCATTTATGCAAGCCACATCAAGGGGAGTGTTTAGTTATCAGGTAAAATCACGGGCTATCGTTTAGGCAGATGCTTCTGCGGATCAACCGGCTTGCCTTTATAACGCACCTCAAAGTGCAACATCACCTGATTGCTAGCGGTCGCTCCCATGGTGGCGACCTTTTCCCCTCGCTTAACCGAAGTGCCCTCTTTCACCAGCAGCTTTTCGTTGTGCGCATAGGCACTCAGGTAACTTTCACTATGCTTAATGATCAACAGGTTGCCATAACTGGTTAAACCACTACCACTATAGACAACTTTACCTGAAGCAGCCGCGCGAATCGGTTCGCCCTTGTTGCCACTAATGTTAAGCCCTTTACGATCAATCTTTTTGGCTGAAAAAGTACTAATTAATTTCCCGCCGGCAGGCCATCCCCAGACAACGGGACCCGTGCTGACACGACTAGTTGATGGTTTCGGTTGAGGCTGGGTAACCACTGCCGTGGGTGAGCGTTTAGTGCGGCCAGGTTCTGGTTGAATGGCTTGAAACAGAGGCTCGGCAGGCGTACCCGCTGGTGGTGCAATCCGTAACACTTGCCCCCGATGAATCACATAAGGCGCTCTTAAGCCATTCCACTCTGCAATCTTCTTTGCATCCTGGTCATAGCGCCAGCCGATCGAATAAAGAGTATCGCCCTCTTGCACCTTGTAGTGCACGAGTGAACCGCAGCCTGCAAACGACAGTATTAGTAAAATTAAGAGCGTATTTTTTAGATAGCTATTCATAACTAAAAATCAGTAACAGCACGCTTTGTCATCATTCCAGTGTAAATCGGAAGCCAGTAACGATACAAATTAACAATGCTGGGTTCCGGCCTTCGCTGGAATGACGAATGATCGAGAAAAAACTCTCGATTAAAGGGGGTAGACTCAGACAACCTGAGCAATAGCATACGCCACAATCGCAAGAATAATAACGCCCCAGCCAATTCGGTCGACATAGGTACGCAGCGCCTTTTCCATTTTCTCCCCGCCCCAGTACATCAGGCCTGCAACCAGAAAGAAACGTAAGCCACGCCCAACGATTGAGCAGATCAGGAATGGCAAAAATGCCATCGATACTGCACCTGCTGAAAGCGTAAACACCTTATACGGAATCGGCGAAAAGCCAGCAATAAATACCACCCACACACCCCACTCTGCAAACCACTCGGTCGCCGTTTCATAGTGAGCCCAGTAGTGAGTCTCCTGAATAAGGGGTGCCACAGCATCAAAAGCAAAATAACCAATAAGATAACCAAGCACACCACCCAGTGCTGACGCGATCGTCGTGATCGATGCGTAAAACCAAGCTTTAGAACGCTTCGCCAATACCATCGGTGCCAACATCGCATCTGGTGGAATCGGAAAAAATGATGACTCTGCAAAGCTCAAAGCTGAAAGATAATAAGGTGCCCTAGGGTGGGCAGCCCACTGCATAACGATATTGTAGAGGTAGCTGAACATTCTCATAATGTGATAACTATTTTTTCTGCCCACTCAGCATCGGTACAAAACTCACCTGTTCGATAAACTCCTCTTCTACACCGTCATCGGTGCGCGTATAAAGCATCAGTTTTTGTGCCCCTTGCCTACCTATTGGGATGATAAGACGCCCACCTTGTGTAAGCTGCTCTAGTAACGGCATCGGCACCTCTACGGGTGCCGCAGTGGCGATAATGCCATCGTAAGGGCCGTATTCAGACCAACCCAAGGTGCCATCATCAAATTGAAGGCGAATATTGCGTAGTTTTAACTCCTGAAAGCGCGCACGCGCCTGCTTTAACAGTGGTTCGATACGCTCAACGCTATAAACTTCTTTAACCAGTCGCGCAAGGATTGCGGCCTGATAGCCTGAACCGGTGCCAATCTCCAGTACTTTATTAAGTGGGCCACTGAGTAATAGTACTTCGGTCATCTTCGCAACAATATAGGGCTGAGAGATAGTCTGGCTAAAACCAATCGGCAGCGCGCTATCTTCATAGGCACGACTTGCCAGCGCCTCATCTACAAAGATGTGACGAGGCGTCGCACGCATTGCCTCCAGCACCTCAAGGCTTTTAATCCCCTCGCTTTCCAGGCGCGATATCAGGCGATCGCGTGTGCGCTGTGAAGTCATACCAATACCCTGGTGTCGCGACATATTACTGCTCAATCCTTTTTGCCCAATCGCTCACGGTGGCTAATGTACGGTGGTTTGTCAGGTCAACCTGTAGTGGTGTGATCGACACATACCCACTATTAATCGCATGAAAATCTGTCCCCGGACCCGCATCTTGCTCAGCACCAGCGGGACCGATCCAGTAGATATCACGCCCGCGCGGATCTTGTTCCTTGATCACAGGCTCCGCTTTATGACGATGGCCAAGGCGCGTCACCTGAAAACCGGCCAGCTCGTCCCACGGCAGATCAGGCACATTAACATTAAGAATAGTGTTGGCGTCTAGCGGTTCATCGCGCAGCTGCGCCACTAGTTTCTGAGCCACTTTTGCGGCAGTTTCAAAATGAGTCGGGTTGTGATTAGTTAGCGAGATCGCAATGGTTGGCAGGCCTAAAAAACGCCCTTCTGTTGCAGCCGCAACGGTACCTGAATAGAGCACATCATCACCAAGGTTGGCACCATTATTAATCCCGGAGACCACCATGTCAGGCTCTTCTTCAAGCAAGCCCGTGATGGCAAGATGAACGCAATCGGTCGGCGTGCCATTGATTGAGTAAAAACCATTCTCAGCGCGAGTGACTCGCAGCGGTTGATCCAAGGTCAGGGAGTTACTGGCACCGCTACGGTCACGATCCGGTGCAACGACAGTGGTTTCGGCCAGATCCGACAGGGCGCGATTAAGGTGGCTGATACCAGCCGATTGGTAACCATCATCATTGCTAATTAAAATACGCATTAATCTAAGTCACTCAAGCAAAACTACAAGACACCACAGTATCAGAACAGCCAGAAAAACTTAACAGAAATGTGGTTATGCGCGCTATCACGTGTCCTAGCTAAATGCTTATGACAACGAGTACGACTTACTTATTTAAGGCATCACCGAGGCACACAGTGCAATCAGGCCTGCTGGGTAGAAACCAAGCAGCAGGATAATCACGCCATTGGCACTCATCACTGTACGCATGTCGTAGGCACTACTGATCGGTGCACTATCAACTGCCTTATCGAAATACATAAACTTGATAACGCGCAGATAGTAGAAAGCACCAATCACAGAGAAAACAACCGCGAGTACCGCAAGCCACACCAGACCGATCTCGACAACAGCACTTAATACTGCCAACTTAGCGTAAAAACCAACCGTTGGTGGCACGCCTGCCATAGAGAACATCGTAATCAACATCATAAAAGCAAACCATGGACTGCGTTGATTCAGCCCTTTAAAGTCTTCCAGCGTGTCTGCTTCAAAGCCACTGCGACTTAACAGGAGGATCATGCCAAAGGCCGCCAATGACATCAGTGCGTAAACGATCACATAGAACATACCCGCAGCGTAACCCTCACTGGTACCGGCAATAATACCTAACATCAAAAAGCCGACATGCGAGATGGTTGAGTAAGCCAGCATGCGCTTAATATTTTTCTGAGCAATCGCAATCACATTACCAAGAATGATTGATAGCACGGCGATAATGATCAACATATCCTGCCAATGCACCAGCAACCCACCCAACCCCTCGACTAATAGACGCATCAACATCGCAAAGGCGGCAATCTTTGGCGCAGTACTGATGAACAATGTAATCGCAGTAGGAGCGCCCTGGTAAACATCCGGTACCCACATATGGAATGGCACCGCGCCCAGTTTAAAGGCAAGACCAATCACAATGAAGACCAGTGCAAACTTAAGCACGATGTCATCGGTAGAGCCTTGCGCTACAAATGATGCAATTTCAGTGTGACCAAGCGAACCGGTCGCGCCATATAGCATCGACATCCCGTACAGCAGCATGCCTGAGGCAATCGCGCCGAGTACAAAGTATTTCATCGCTGCTTCTGATGCAATTGAAGAATCTCTATTAAGCGCGACCATTGCATACATCGCAAGCGACAGTACTTCCAACCCAAGATAGATCGTCAGCAGATTATTCGCAGAGACCATCACCATCATGCCGAGTACAGCGAACAACGCGAGTACAAAGAACTCACCTTTAAATAGATCGCGTTCAATCAGGTATTCACGTGAGTAGATAAAGACAACTGCAGTACTGAGATAGATAAAGAGCTTGAGGACTGTGCCCATACTATCGTTAACGAACATGCCACTGAATGTGTACTCAGGTACCGCGCTCTGCACGACGACGGTAAGCACCGCTGCTCCGAGCAGTGTTGCCTGTGACAGTAGATAGGTGATCGAACGGTTTTTATCTGTCAGGAAGAGATCGACTACCAGCACCACACAGATCATGGTGAGTACAAAGATCTCTGGCAGAGCCGGAGTAAAATTTGGGATTTCGAAAGCCATCATTCTCTATCGTCTAATGTTCGTTATCAGATCGCAATAAATACGCAATGCATTAAAGCTTGGATACAACAACATGCTCAAGCAAGTTGTTAACCGTTGCATGCATTACATCAATAAGTGGCGCAGGCCACACCCCCAGTATCAAGACTGCCGCTGCGAGTGTTCCTAAGATCACTGTTTCGCGTGTATTCACATCCCTTAACTGAGCAACTTTGTCATTTTTGATCTCGCCAAACAGCACTCGCTTAACCATCCATAAGGTATAAGCCGCGCCGAAGATAAGCGTCAATGCTGCCAGGAATGCGTACCAGAAGTTAGCCTGGAACGCGCTCAAGATCACCATGAACTCGCCAACAAAGCCAGAGGTACCCGGCAGGCCTGCATTCGCCATTGCAAAAAAGAGGAAAAATGCAGCAAAGACCGGCATCGTGTTGGTCACACCACCGTAATCACTGATATTACGGCTATGCATACGGTCGTACATCATGCCAACACAGAGGAACATCGCACCCGAGATAAAACCATGCGAAACCATCTGGATCAACGCACCTTCGACACCCAGTGCCGCGCCCTGAATTGAGCCACTCTTTTCAAAGATCGTAAAGACCATGAAAAAACCTAATGTCACGAAGCCCATGTGCGCAATCGATGAATATGCAATCAGCTTCTTCATATCTTCCTGCACCAACGCGACAAATGCGATGTAGACAATCGCGATTAGCGACATCAGGATAATCAGCCAGTCCAGTTCAAAACTTGCATCTGGCACAATCGGCATAATGAAGCGAACAAAGCCGTATGCACCCAGCTTCAACATAATCGCAGCTAGGATCACAGAACCGCCTGTCGGCGCCTCTACGTGAGCATCGGGTAACCAGGTGTGAACCGGCCACATTGGCACCTTCACCGCAAAGGCGATCAAGAATGCGAGGAAGATGAGTATTTGCGCCTCCATACCGATCTTAAGCGCATGAAAATCAAGAATCGCAAAACTCTTGTCTGCCTGGAAATAGAGGTAGATCAGCGCAACCAACAAGAAAACCGAACCAAAAAAGGTATACAGGAAGAACTTAATGGTGGCGTAAACACGACGCGGCCCACCCCAGATACCGATCACAATAAACATCGGTATCAGCATCGCTTCCCAGAAGACATAGAACAGTACTGAATCAAGTGCGGCGAAAACACCGATCATCATCCCTTCCATAATCAGGAAGGCTGCCATGTACTGTGCAACACGATCTTTAATCACTTCCCAGCCAGCAGCAACAACAAAAATCGTCGAAAATGCAGTCAGCAGGATCAGTGGCATCGAGATACCATCAACACCCAGGTGATAGTTGATATTTAAGGTCGGTATCCACGCAGCCATCTCGACAAACTGCATCTCATGGGTACTGCTATCAAAACTGAAAAAGAGCGGCAGTGAAATCAAAAATGTGACAGCCGAAACAGCTAATGCCATCCAGCGGACGTTGGCATCAGATGTGTGTCGACTTGCGGCCAGTACCGCTAGTCCGCCCAAAATAGGCAACCAGATTACAAGACTAAGCAGTGGCAAACCGAATATCCTCCGATATTTCCATTATCATTTTTTTAAACCATCACGAACAATGTTAACAACACCACTAAACCGAAAATCATCGCAAAGGCGTAGTGGTAGAGATAACCCGTTTGTGTATAACGAGCAACGCTTGCCAGCCAACCGACCGCCTTAGCACTACCATTAACCATATAACCGTCAATCAACTTAGCATCGCCAGTCTTCGACAGCACGTTACCCAATTTTCGACTACCTGCAGCGAAAAACTTATCATTAAACTCATCACAGCCATAGTTACGATCAAGCAATTTGAATAATGGCAAGCACTGCTGCTTAGCGAAATCAGCCAGATCTGGGCGTTTCATGTAGACAAACCATGCAGTTCCTAAACCAGCCATCGCAAACCAGAAGGCTGGTGTAATAAGTCCGTGAACCATGAATGCACCGGCAGTGGTAAAACCAGCACCTATTTGAGCCAGCACATCACGTGACTCATGCACCACGATTGAGTCACCGAAATAATCACCAAACAGCATGGTCTCGATGGTCACATAACCAATCATCAGGCTCGGGATCGCTAGCAACACTAATGGAACGGTTACGACCCACGGTGATTCTTTGAGATTGTCACGGGTGTGATCATCCATGCGCTCTTTACCATGGAAAACCAGAAAGAACATACGGAAAGTATAAAGTGCGGTAATAAAGACACCGATCAGCACTGCAGCGTAAGCGAAGCTTGCACCCGGAATCGCTGAGGCACCAACCGCTTCAATAATGGCATCTTTTGAGAAAAAGCCTGAAGTACCTGGAAAGCCAATAAGTGCTAGCGAACCAATCAGTGCCGTCCAGTAAGTGATCGGCATGTATTTCTTCAAACCGCCCATCTTGCGGATATCCTGTTGATGATGCATCGCGATAATCACCGAACCAGCAGCAAGGAACAATAGCGCTTTAAAAAAGGCATGGGTCATCAGATGGAATACACCAGCTGCGTAGGCCGACGCGCCTAGCGCAACAGTCATATAGCCGAGCTGTGAAAGTGTTGAGTAAGCAACAACACGTTTGATGTCATTTTGAATCAGTCCAAGCAGCCCCATAAATAGCGCTGTTACTGCACCAATAATCAATACGAAGCTTAACGCGACTTCTGAAAGCTCATACATCGGTGACATTCTAGCAACCAGGAAGATACCTGCGGTTACCATTGTTGCAGCATGGATCAATGCAGAAATCGGCGTTGGGCCTTCCATCGAATCAGGTAGCCAAACATGCAATGGTACCTGTGCTGATTTACCCATCGCACCGATAAACAACAGAATACAGATCACCGTCAGTAACGACCAGTCGTGGCCGGGGATGATTTGAATGGTGACATCCGACATCATCGGTGCCGCAGCGAATACATCAGCGTAATCGAGACTATTGAAATACATCGCAACCGCAGCAATACCCAACAGAAAACCAAAGTCACCCACACGGTTAACTAGAAAAGCCTTTAAGTTAGCGTAGATCGCCGTTTCACGGGTGTGCCAGAAACCAATCAATAGATAAGAGACAAGGCCTACCGCTTCCCAACCAAAAAACAGCTGTAGGAAGTTGTTGGCCATCACTAACATCAACATTGAAAAGGTGAACAGTGAGATATAGCAGAAGAAACGCTGATAACCAGGATCATCTTTCATATAGCCGACAGTGTAGATATGAACCATCAGTGAAACAAAAGTGACCACCATCATCATCAGGGTGGTTAATTCATCAATCAAAAAACCGATCTCGAAGCGAATGCCATCACTCACCAGCCAGGTGTAGATTGCACCATTAAATGATGGGTTACCATCGAGCACAATATATTTGAACACAATTAATGAGCAGAGAAACGAAACAGCAACACCAGCAGTAGTTACCAGGTGTGTTGCGGTGCGTCCAATACGGCTCCCGAAGAAGCCTGCAATGACGGCGCCAATCATCGGTGCCAATGCAATGGTAAGGTAAATGCCTTTCATCCGTTCAGTTCCTATCCCAGATAGTTTTAGTGCTTCAACGAATCAAGACGATCGACATTAATCGTTCGCTTGGTACGGAATAGTAGTATCAAAATTGCCAGGCCAATAGCCGCCTCAGCTGCTGCTACAGTCAGAATAAAGAATACAAAGATCTGACCATCTATGTTGCCCAGGTAGTGAGAGAACGCAACAAAATTCATATTAACGGCAAGTAACATCAACTCAATCGCCATTAAAATAATAATGATATTTTTGCGGTTAAGAAAGATACCCGCCAAGCTAATGCAAAACAGAATCGCACCTAAGATAAGGAAATCAGAGAGTTCAATCATTGCTTCTTCTCCGCTGCCATTTTCACAATACGGACCCGGTCATCACGTCGTACTGACACCTGCATCGCTGGGTCCTGATATTTACTATCTGGGCGACGACGCATCGTTAGTGCTATCGCAGCGACAATTGCGAGTAACAACAATGCACCGGCAATTTCAAATGGGTATGCATATTGGGTGTACAGCGTTATGCCCAACTCTTTAGTGTTGCTGTAGTCAGCTGCATGCTTCATTGGCTCACCGGTAATTTCGATACCAAAATTTTCAGGGCCGAGCACCACACACATTTCAATCAAAATCAGCAATGCAACAAAGCCACCCGCGGGCAGGTACTTAATGAAGCCCTCTTTTGAACGCGAGAGATTGATATCAAGCATCATAATGACAAACAGGAACAGCACCATGACCGCCCCGACGTACACCAAAATCAATACTAGCGCGAGAAATTCAGCTTCAAGCATCAACCATACGGCTGCGCAGGTAAAAAAGGCCAATACCAGGCACAGTGCTGCATACACGGGGTTGCGTACAGTCACGACAGCCGCTGATGCAATCACCAGGATTGTCGAAAAAATATAAAATAGGATCGGCTCTATACTCATCATTCTGCCATTCTGTTAACGAAATTTAGCATCTTGCGCACGGTCAGCAGCAATCTGCTTCTCATGCACATCGCCATGCGCCAATAGTTTCTCTTTTGTCATGATACTTTCATCACGTGTTTCGAAGCTATATTCAAAAACACGGGTCTCAACAATCGCATCAACCGGGCATGCTTCCTCACAAAAGCCGCAATAGATACACTTGAAAAGATCGATATCATAACGCGTGGTACGACGCGAACCATCATCACGCGGTTCTGCATCAATCGTGATCGCCAACGCAGGACAAACTGCTTCACATAATTTACATGCAATACAACGCTCTTCACCATTGGGATAGCGACGCAGTGCATGTAGACCACGAAAACGGTTCGACTGTGGTGTCTTCTCTTCTGGGTACTGCACGGTGATCTTCGTTTTAAAGAAGTATCTGCCCGTCAGTTTAAGCCCCAGGAGTAACTCCCATAGCAGAAAACTTTTTAAATAATATTTGATCTTACTCATCTCATACTATCCTTAATCAAACCATGGTCCGATTTCGGCCATCACACCAACACCAATCACCAGAATCCAGAAAATTGTGATCGGGATAAAGACCTTCCAGCCCAGGCGCATGACCTGATCGTAACGATAACGTGGAAAAGTCGCACGAAACCATAAAAACAAAAACAGCAACAATGAGGTCTTAGCCAATATCCAGACGATGCCCGGCACAAACGCGAACAGCTCTTCCAGTCCAGGGATTCCCTGGAATGGCGATAACCACCCACCCATAAACATGATGACGGTCAAAATAGAGATCAGGATCATATTGGCGTATTCAGCCAGGAAGAATAGCGCGAATGCCATCCCTGAATATTCTACGTGGAAACCAGCGACAATTTCAGACTCACCTTCAGCCACGTCAAACGGTGCACGGTTAGTTTCTGCCAGGCCGGCAATAAAATAGACCAGGAATAGCGGAAACAGCGGTAACCAGAACCAGTGAACAAAACTGCCTGATTGTGACTCCACAATCGCACTTAAGTTCATGCTGCCAGCGGCCATTAAAACACCCACCAGCGCGAAGCCCATCGCAATTTCATACGATACCATCTGCGCAGCGGAACGAATCGAACCCAGGAATGCGTATTTAGAGTTAGATGCCCAACCCGCGATGATCAAGCCGTAAACGCCCATCGAGCTAAGTGCTAATACATAGAGCAAACCCGCATCAATATCGGCCAGCACCCAACCATCAGCAAAAGGAATCACTGCCCAACAAGCCAGCGCAGGTGCAAGGGCCAGAAGCGGTGCGATCACAAACAAAAAGCGATTGGCATTGGTGGGGATGATAATCTCTTTCATTACCAGCTTGAGGCCATCCGCAATCGGCTGTAACAGTCCGCGTGGGCCGACTCGGTTAGGCCCAATACGCACCTGTATATAACCGATGACCTTACGTTCAGCCAGTGTGATATAGGCAACCGCCAACATGATTGGCACGGCAATCACGACGATCTTCAAAATAATAATCAACAGAGTCTGTAGCGCCTCAGGCACCAGACTCCAGATTGATAGTAGTAGCTCAATCATATGGCTCTACTCAGCTCCCTACCTTGTCTAGTTCGGCTTGTGCCAAATCGATTGTTGTATTTCCCAGATCCATGCCAGCAGTCTCACCCAGCCCTGTTGCCAACAGCAGACACCCTTTTGCAACGCGCTCATCAATTGTTAATGGAACAGTGACCGTGACCCCACTCTGCGTCACGCTCACTGCCGCTGCATCCTGCAAACCGTTATCTGCAGCCGTTTCAGCTGAAAGATAAGCAGTTGCAATCAAACGATCATCAGCCGACTGCAGTGATATAGCACGTCTCACAATACTATCCACCGCATAACCAGGGACATCCGCAATACGTGTGATACCACTCTCTAATTCTGATAGTTTTTCTGGACAACGCCATACCATCTCATTGGATGGTTTAAGCGATACCGCTGCCGCTGCAAGTTCATCACGCACTTCATCGGATGAAATGTACTCAAAACCAGGCTGTTTAAACAGATTACCAAAGACACGCAGTACCTTCCATGCCGGACGCGCTTCGCCCTTTGGTGCAACCGATCCGGTAAAGCTCTGCCAGTTACCTTCGACATTAACATAGGTGCCAGAGGTTTCAGTGTGTGCACTTATTGGTAGCAGTACATCGGCGTACTCTTTCATTGCATCACTAACAAACGGGCTTAGTGAGACAACAAAACTCCTCTTCAATGCATCGGTTGCACTTGCACCATTGGCACAATCTAACTCTGGCTCTACACCTTGTAGAACGTAGGCATCCTGTTTTTGAGCAATCATATCAGCCGCGTTCAAACCAGCGTTTGGCTGCGCTTCTGCGGCAACGCCGCGATGTGGCTGCGCGCCAGCAATCACGGCACCAGCACTGTTGGCACCCGCGCTTAAATAGCCGATGGATGCACCGGTGTGCTCTGCAATCACATTTGCTAGCATGCGCAGTGTTGAAAACGCAGGATGAAGCGTCGATAGTGTTCCAAGCAGTACGGTGCTCTGCTTACCTGCACTCAGTGTCGCTGCAATATTTTTGTGTACTGCTTCAACCTTAGCAGAATCAATCAAGGCCTTTAGACCTTCAGCGACTGCTTTTCCAGATTCCGCAATGGCTGCTTTCGCAATCGCTGCCAGTGCGTGTTCCATTCCTGCTGGAGACGCAATCACTTTTTCTTTGATCGAATAGTTAAAGTCATAGTCAACAGGGTTAACGACCATCACGCTGGCACCGTTGCGTGCCGCAGTACGCAGGCGGTGGTTGATAATCGGCTGCTCTTTTCTCAGGTACGAACCAATCAACAGTGCTGCACTGGTATTATCCAGCGAAGCGATCGCTTCACCCAACCACGGCAGTGATGGGTCACTATCCTGCGCAGAAAAATCAAGCTGGCGTAGGCGAGAATCAATGTTCGAGCTGCCCAGTCCGCGCATTAGTTTTTGTAACAGGTACATCTCTTCTATCGTTGCACTCGGTGAAACCAGTGCGCCGATCTTTCCGGCTGATGCCGCTTGAATACCTTTAACAGCCGCTTCAAGTGCAGTTGACCAATCAGTCTCCTGCCAGTACCCATCCTTTTTGATCATTGGTACGGTCAGGCGATCATCACCATTCAGTGCTTCATAACTAAAGCGGTCACGATCAGACAACCAGACCTCATTAATAGCTTCATTTTCACGTGGGTCAATGCGCATCACCTGATCACGGCGAACTTTTACATTTGTCGATGAGCCTGCACAATCATGCGGAGAGATTGAAGAAGCCTCTGTCATCTCCCAGGCACGTGCGGTATAGCGGAAAGGTTTAGAAGTCAAGGCGCCCACAGGACAGAGGTCGATCACGTTACCAGACATCTCAGATTTTAGAGATTTTTGAATGTAAGTACCGATCGAGAGGCTCTCACCACGACCAACGGCACCAAGCTCACGCACACCGGCAATTTCATCACCAAAACGAACACAACGTGTACAGTGAATGCAGCGAGTCATTTCGGTTGAGATCAGCGTGCCAATGTCCTTGTCACCAACAACTCGCTTCTCTTCGCCATACTGAGACGCTTGCATACCACCGTAACCAACCGAGATCTCCTGTAGTTCACACTCGCCACCCTGATCACAGATCGGGCAATCAAGCGGATGGTTAACCAGCAAAAATTCCATCACGCCCTGCTGCGCTTCAAGCGCTTTATGGGAGGTGGTAAAGACCTTCATCCCTTCAGTAACAGGCGTAGCACAGGCAGGCAGTGGTTTTGGCACTTTGTCGACTTCAACAAGACACATACGGCAATTTGCCGCGATCGATAATTTTTTGTGATAACAGAAACGTGGAATTGAAATGCCAGCGTCATCTGCTGCTTCAATCAACATGTCACCACGACGCGCCTTAACGGTCTCGCCATTGATCTCAATGTTAACCGAGATATCTTCCAGGGTCTCTGGCGCAGCACTCATGCGGCCACCTCCGACTTACCACCTGACTTGGAATCCGGTTTTGCCCCGGCGCCAACCATGCAGCGTTTGTGTTCAATATGATATTCGAATTCTGCACGGTAGCGCTCAACAAAGCTTGTTACCGGCCATGCTGCCGCATCACCAAAGGCGCAGATGGTACGGCCTTCAATACGGTTTGCGGTCTGTACCAGACGATCCAGATCTTCAGGGCGCCCCTGACCGTTTTCGATACGTTGAAGAATACGCCACAACCAACCGGTACCTTCACGGCAAGGGGTACATTGGCCGCATGACTCAGCGTAGTAAAAACGTGAGATACGTAACAGCGCCTTCACCATACAGGTTGAATCGTCCATCACGATCACCGCACCAGAACCCAAACCACTACCCGCTTTTGAAAGCGAATCGTAATCCATGGTGCAATCCATGATCATGTCAGCTGGCATCACAGGCATTGATGAACCACCCGGAATAACCGCCTTCAGTTTATGTCCGTCGCGCACGCCGCCCGCCAGTTCAAGCAGGTCTTTAAAAGGCGTGCCCATCGGGATCTCAAAGTTACCTGGGTTGTTTACATGGCCAGATACTGAAAATAGTTTCACACCACCGTTGTTAGGTTTCCCTAAATTAAGGAACCACTCACCACCGTTACGCATAATCGCAGGAACAGATGCCAGCGTCTCAGTATTGTTAATGGTGGTTGGGCGCCCATACAGACCAAAATTTGCAGGGAATGGCGGCTTAAATCGTGGCTGACCTTTTTTACCTTCCAGCGATTCCAGCAGAGCAGTCTCTTCACCACAAATATATGCGCCTGCACCGAGGTGTCCGTGCAATTCAAAATCGAAGCCTGATTTGAGAATGTTTTCACCTAGAAAACCAGCCTTACGTGCCTCTTCCAGGGCATGCTCAAAGCGTTCGAACGGTTCATGATGAAACTCACCACGCATGTAGTTATAACCTTTGGTCGCACCAATCGCGTAACCCGCAATCATCATGCCTTCAATTAATGCATGCGGATTAAAACGCAGAATGTCACGATCTTTGCAGGTACCCGGCTCACTCTCATCAGAATTACAGACAATGTATTTTTGCCCGGGTGCAGTGCGTGGCATAAAGCTCCACTTAAGACCGGTTGGAAAACCCGCACCACCACGACCACGTAGTGCTGACTTCTTAAGATTATCGATAATCTCTTCCGGCGAAGTCTTCTCTTTTAAAATTTTCTGCCATGCCTGATAACCACCGACCTTCAGGTAATTTTCAAATGTCCATGGCTCATCAAACTGGAGCGTATCGAAACAGACTTGTGTTTCGGTTAATTTACTCAAAAGGCTCACTTCAGACCCTCAATAATGCTGTCTACTTTTTCAAGGGTGAGTTTTTCATGATAGTGACCATTCACCGTCATCATCGGTGCACCGGCACAAGCGGCCAGACACTCCTCTTCCTGCTTCAGCGTAAATTTACCATCAGCAGTCGTTTCACCAATCTTGACGCCATATTTCTCTTCAACATGCTGCACAATCTCTTCACCACCACACAACATACAGGAGATGTTGGTACAAACTGCCACCATGTTGCGACCGACCGGCTCCAGCTCATACATGCTATAGAAACTTGCGACTTCATAAACGGCAATTTCAGATATACCGATATAGCTTGCCACTTCATCCATCAGCTCAGTCGTTAGACTGCCGTTACCGCACGCTGCCTGCACAATGTTTAAGGCTGGAATCAATGCCGATTGACGCTTATCTGATGGAAATTTGCCAAGCCATTTATTGATTTCCTCATACGCTTCTGGCGAAATGAGTAACGCTTTTTTCTTAGTTTGTGACATTAGCGGTCAACCTCTCCAAACACGATATCCAGTGTACCGAGTATCGTTACGACATCAGCTAGCATGTGGCCACGCACCATTTCATCGAGCCCTGCCATGTGGGCAAAACCTGGCGCGCGGATCTTAACGCGATAAGGTTTGTTAGCACCATCAGAGACCATATAGACACCAAGCTCCCCTTTCGGATGCTCAACGGCGGCATAGGCCTCACTTTCTGGGATACAGAAGCCTTCAGTAAAAAGTTTAAAGTGGTGAATCAGTGCTTCCATATCACCCTTCATCTCGGTGCGTTTTGGTGGACTCACCTTCTGGTTGTCTACCATCACCGGGCCGGGGTTATCACGTAGCCAGTTGATGCACTGCTTAATGATTTTATTTGATTGACGCATCTCTTCCATACGAACCAGATAACGATCATAACTATCACCGGTTACGCCAACAGGAATATCAAAATCAAGTTCGTCGTATACGTCATATGGTTGTTTTTTGCGTAGGTCCCATTCAACACCAGAACCACGTAACATCGCACCGGTAAAACCAAGCGCCTTTGCACGCTCTGGTTCAACCACACCGATACTAACAGTACGCTGTTTCCAGATACGGTTATCAGTTAGCAGTGTTTCGTACTCATCTAAATGTGTTGGAAAACGGTTGGTAAAGTCCTCGATGAAGTCCAGCAGTGAACCCTGCCGGTTTTTGTTCATTTTCGCTACTTCTTTAGCGTTGTGCCATTTTGAGGTCTCATACTGAGGCATCACTTCTGGCAGATCTCGGTAAACGCCCCCGGGTCTAAAATAAGCCGCATGCAGGCGTGCGCCAGCAACCGCTTCATAGCAATCCAGCAAGTCTTCGCGCTCTCTGAACGCGTAGAGAAAAACCGTCATCGCACCAATATCAAGCGCATGCGCGCCGATCCATAACAGGTGGTTAAGCACACGAGTCATCTCAGCGAACATCACACGAATATACTGCGCGCGTTTCGGTACCTCAAGGCCCAGCATCTTCTCGATGGTTAATACGTAAGCGTGTTCATTACAGAGAACAGAAACATAATCAAGACGATCCATATAACCAAGACTCTGGATATAAGGTTTGGTCTCCATCAGTTTTTCAGTACCGCGATGTAACAGACCAATATGCGGGTCTGCGCGATCAATCACCTCACCATCCATATCGAGGACAAGGCGCAGTACACCATGTGCCGACGGATGCTGCGGACCAAAGTTCAGTGTGTAGTTACGTATTTCAGCCATGATTAATCCTTACCACCCTGTTCCGCGACATAACGGTTATCATCGCGAATCACACGTGGAACCAAAATGCGTTCTTCCAGCTCAACGGGTTCATAAATGACGCGTTGCTTCTCCGGGTCATAACGCATCTCGACGTTACCACCCAGAGGAAAATCCTTTCTAAATGGATGACCGATAAAACCGTAATCCGTCAGGATTCGACGTAGATCAGGGTGGCCATCAAATAAGATACCAAACAGATCGAAGGCCTCACGTTCGAACCAATCTGACACAATCCAAATATCACGTACTGACTGCGTACGCGGGGCATCATCATCTAAAAAGGTACGAACGCGAATGCGGTGGTTATTTTTAACCGATAGCAGATGATAGACCACGGCAAAGCGCGCACCATCCCATGAACCTTCACCGTACTCCAGGTAGTCAACACCACAGATGTCGATCATGGTGTCGAATGCGAATTCAGCGTCATTACGTAGTGCCAGGCAGACATCATGAATGTCGCCATGCGGTACTTCGATCGTTAGTTCGTTTAGGCTAACCACACTGCTGGTCAAAGTTCCTTCGAACCTTGTCTTGACGTGCGTCGCTAATGTCTGAATCTTGTCAGGCATAAATCTATACTCTTAACGTGCAATTGTGTTGGTGCGTTTGATCTTATTCTGCAGTTGGATCACACCGTAAATTAGCGCCTCGGCAGTTGGAGGGCAGCCTGGCACATAAATATCAACAGGTACGATCCGGTCACAACCACGAACAACAGAATAGGAATAGTGATAGTAACCACCACCATTGGCACATGAGCCCATTGAGATTACCCAGCGGGGCTCTGCCATCTGGTCATAGACCTTACGTAGCGCCGGCGCCATCTTATTCACCAATGTGCCAGCCACGACCATTACGTCTGACTGACGAGGACTTGGGCGAAAGACCACACCGAAACGATCAAGATCGTAACGTGAGGCACCGGCATGCATCATCTCCACCGCGCAACATGCTAATCCAAATGTCATTGGCCACAGGGCACCCGTACGCGCCCAGTTAATCAATGTATCAGCAGAAGTGGTGACCACACCCTCTTCTAAGATGCCTTCTATTCCCACTCCAGCGCCCCTTTTTTCCATTCATAGATGAAGCCGACGACCAGTACCGCCAGAAAGATAACCATTGCCATGAAACCGTACATCCCTACCTCGTCGAGCACGATAGCCCACGGGAAAAGGAAGGCGATCTCCAGATCAAAAATAATAAAAAGGATTGCAACTAGGTAATAACGTACATCGAACTTCATACGTGAATCTTCGAACGCTTCAAAGCCACACTCGTACGGTGAAAGCTTTTCGCTATCAGGACGGTTTGGCGCCACCACAAAACCAGCCAACATCGGCACTAGCCCAAAAAGCGCTCCCATGATCAGGAACACAAGTATAGGAAGGTAATTCTCTAACATGTGTAGTCGTCACCCGCGTCGTATGATACCGAACACTACATTTAGTGATCAGATAATCGTTATTATTTTATGTTTAAGTGTTGCTTCAGGCTGACCAGGAACTCTGGTCATCGCGCCCCCATAGCGCGAACCTGATCATTCGAGTCTAGGCTAGTGATTAATGCTCTGTCAAGCAGTGCTGCGCACTCTTCTTGTCAGCTACCACTCATCCCTTTAGATTTTATAGTCATGATTTTTATAAGGAATTTATTTTACACAACCCATTTACTTCAATTTGGTGCCGATGGCCGGAGTCGAACCGGCACAGCTTGCGCCACCGCCCCCTCAAGACGGCGTGTCTACCAATTTCACCACATCGGCTATTTTATTTTCTCTCCAAAACTTTTTTCGCTAACGGACTATTGCGTTGCAGGCGCTGTATCTATCGCAGGGACATCACTATTTTCATCGGCATCTTGCGATGGCATCAGCGGTACATCTGTTGGAAAGTCTATTGCCATCGCAGGTATTTCGACCGCCGAAGATGGAATCACATTATCGGTTACGCTACCCTGATCCGAGCTCTGAATCGAAAAGTAAGCAAGCGTCAGACTCGTCAGAAAGAAAAGGGTTCCTAGAATCGCTGTCGTGCGCGTTAGGAATGAGGCCGAGCCCTGGCTACCAAACACGGTTTGCGATGCACCACTGCCAAATGCGGCACCGACATCGGCCCCTTTTCCACGCTGAATCAAAATCAGGCCGATCAATACGACCATGATAATGACATGTGCTGCTAATAAAGCTGTTTGCATTACTTCTGCCTTAACAAATTCAGACCGGACTCATTCAAGCCTGATCTTTTAGATAAATATCGAGACTATCCTGCTGCCCTGCAGATAGCCAAAAAGTCATTAACCTTCAGTGAAGCCCCACCAATCAGGCCGCCATCAATATCAGGCATACCAAACAGGTTTTCAGCATTGGCGGCGTTCACACTACCACCATAAAGAATTTTAATCCCAACCGCGAGTGTTTCATCGTGTTTAGCAAGATACGCACGGATAAAGGCGTGAACTCCCTGTGCCTGCTCTGGGGAGGCTGTTTTGCCCGTTCCAATCGCCCATACAGGCTCATACGCAAGTACCGTCTTTTTCAATAATTCGACACCATTAGCAAGATTTAGCACTGCATCTAACTGCCGCGCGATCACATGTTCGGTCGTGCCATTCTCTCGCTCTTCCAACAGTTCACCAATACAAAGTATCGGGGTGACATTACCAGCGACGGCAGCGGCAAGCCTTTCAGCTGCTAACTCATCACTTTCTCCATAAATATGGCGGCGCTCTGAGTGAGCAATAATGGCATAACTACAGCCAAATTCAGTCAGCATTGCTGCGGAAAGTTCGCCAGTATAAGCACCAGCCTTAGGTTCTTGACAAACATTCTGCGTACCCAGCTTTACCTCACTGCCTTCAAGGTGTGAGCTGACCGAGTCAATAAAAATAGCCGGCGGGCAGACCAATACCTCAGTATTAGCACCATCAACCCCAGCCTTTATGCCTTCAATCAGCGCAACAACACCTTCTCGGGTGCCATTCATTTTCCAGTTACCAGCGACGAGTGGTCGACGCATATTATTGTTCCCTTTCATAAATCTGCCACGTCAAAACGAAGCGCAAAAGATTACCGCTCTGCGCCGGATAAATCAATGTAAACTTTGGATAAATAACTAAAAAAAGCACTTATTCCTGATTTCTGCTCGCCTGTTAGCAACAGCGCTTTTATCAATATTTTACATTTGAAGTAAATGATATCTTTTTGTATTTATTTATTTTTTTTGCACATCAACGATCACACCTGCCAGCTGATTTGCAAGCCGGATCACTTGCGATGCCTCTACCCCCTCAACCATCACTCTCACCACTGGCTCGGTCCCTGATGGCCGCAACAAGACTCGCCCAGAATCACTCAGTTCTGCTTCGACATCTCGAATTGCCTGATTAATGATCTCACTACCAGCCAGGTCAAAAGTTTTATCGGCAGCCACATTAACAAGGTGTTGCGGGTATTTTTTCATACCAGACTTCAACTCAAAAAGAGTACTATCACTTTCAAACATCGCGGAGATCACCTGAAGGGCTGATACAATACCATCACCCGTGGAGGTTCGATCAAGACAGAGAATATGACCAGAAGACTCGCCACCAATCAACCAGCCCTCTTTTTTGAGCACTTCCATCACATAGCGATCCCCAACTAGCGCCCTATCAAAACCGATACCGCGCTCCTCTAGCGCATGTTCGAGCCCCAGGTTACTCATTACCGTACCGACCACCGAACCGTTTAGCGATTCAGTCTTATGGCGAGACTCTGCAATAATGAATAAGATTTCATCACCATCAACCTCTTCGCCTTTGTGGTCAACCATTATCAGGCGATCACCGTCTCCATCCAGCGCAACACCAATATCGGCCTGATACTCAACGACCGCTGCCTGCAACAATTCAGGCTTTGTTGAGCCACAATCGAGATTGATATTCAGCCCATTGGGCTCACTACCAATCGCAATCACAGTCGCACCTAGCTCTTTAAATACATTCGGAGCGATATGGTATGTTGCACCATGAGCGCAATCAACCACAATCTTCATTCCAACCAAATCAATCTTTGAAGGAATCGTACTTTTACAAAATTCAATATAGCGGCCTGCAGCATCTACAATACGCCTGGCTTTCCCTAGATACCTGGAATCGACAGTCTCCATCGGCTTATCCAGCTCATCTTCGATGGCAAATTCCAGCTCATCGGGAAGCTTCGTCCCTTCAGCTGAAAAGAACTTAATACCATTATCGTAAAAGGGGTTGTGCGACGCGCTGATAACGATACCAGCCTGCGCATTCAGGGTACGCGTAAGGTAAGCAACACCTGGGGTCGGCATCGGCCCTAACAGACTAATATTAACACCAGCAGCGGAAAGGCCTGCCTGCAACGCAGACTCAAACATATAGCCAGAAATCCGCGTATCTTTGCCAATAAGAATGCCATCTTTAGCATCTCGCTTCATCACACGACCGATAGCCCAGCCTAACTTTAAAATAAACTCTGGCGTGACCGGATACTCACCAACCTTGCCACGAATCCCATCAGTCCCAAAATAACGTTTTTTCCTTGCCTCAGACATTCCCTAGTCCCCAGATTTCCTACACATATAACTGATACGTATCGCTTGTAGTGTTTCTGCCACATCATGCGCACGAATAATTGATGCCCCTTGCCATACCGCTATAGAAGCTAGGGATATACTACCATAAAGACGCTCATCGACCTTCAAATCCAACATATGCGCAATCATTGATTTCCTGGAAACACCTACCAGAAGCGGTAATTCAAATTCGAGTAGCTGATCAAGCCCCCTTAACAGGGCTTGATTATGGGATAACGTTTTCCCAAAACCAAAACCGGGATCAATCACGATTAATTTACGCAACAACCCCATATCGACACAATGGTCGATTCGCTGCCGCAGAAAATTTTGAACTTGCACAGCAACATCATCATATTGAGGTTCATGCTGCATGGTCTGTGGCCCGCCTTGCATATGCATCAGACACACAGGCACTTGTAATGCGGCAGCCATCTCGGCTGCCCCCACTTCCTGTAACGCCCTCACATCATTGATCATTGAGGCACCCGCTTCGACTGCAGCGCGCATCACCTCTGGCTTGCTGGTGTCGATTGAGATGGGAATATCGGATTCGGCCCGAATCGCCTCAATCACAGGGATTACCCTGGCGAGTTCGTCATCAAGCGAGATGACCGCAGCGCCGGGACGAGTCGACTCACCACCCACATCAATAATCGCCGCGCCCTCGCTGACCATTTGACATGCCTGTATCAGCGCTTTTTCAGGCGAAAAAAAATCACCCCCATCAGAAAATGAATCGGGGGTGACATTCAGAATACCCATTACCGCAGGGTAGTGTAGATTATTAAGCATCGACATAAATTAAAATGCCCACTCCATCAGATGAATATACATCACTGGTGGAACAGGCTATTAACAATAAACCAACTAGCTAGTGTTGCTCAGCAGCGCCATCCATTTTGCTATCAGCATCATCTTTTTTATCTGTCTTGGTAGTGTCACCACTATCACTCGATGCCTCTACATCTGGCGCGCCACCAGAGTCATCAGGTAAATCGGAATCCTGCCCCCAACCTTTAGGTGGCCCCGGCTCACGACCTTCCATTATCTCATCAATCTGACTGCTATCGATGGTCTCATATTTCAGCAGCGCATCCGCCATCATATGCAGTTCTTTCTCATGATCCTTCAAAATCTTTTCGGAACGCTCATAGTTACGATCAGCAAATGCACGAATCTCTTTATCGATGATATGCGTGGTCTCATCAGAGATCCCGCTCTTATTCTGTCCCATCGAGTGACCTAGAAAGACTTCGCCTCCGTCGTCATCGCTATACATCAACGGACCAAGCTTCTCTGAAAACCCCCACTTGGTCACCATGTTACGTGCAATCTCGGTTGCCCGTTGAATATCGTTTGAGGCACCGGTAGTAACGGCCTCTTTACCAAAGATCAATTCTTCAGCAATACGCCCACCAAACATGCTGGAGATGTTGCTTTCAAGTCGTTCCTTGCTATAACTGAGGCGATCCTCTTCCGGCAAAAACATCGTCACACCCAGTGCACGACCACGAGGAATAATACTGACCTTATGAACAGGATCATGCGCAGGCACCACACGCCCTACAATCGCGTGGCCCGCTTCATGATAAGCCGTCAGCTTCTTCTCATCTTCGTTCATCACCATCGACCGGCGCTCGGCGCCCATCATGATCTTATCTTTTGCCTTTTCAAAGTCATTCATGCTGACAACACGCTTACTCGCACGTGCAGCAAACAGCGCTGCCTCATTCACAAGATTGGCCAGGTCAGCACCAGAAAAACCCGGTGTACCACGTGCAATGATTTTTGGTTCTACATCATCGCCAGCAGGCACCTTACGCATGTGAACACGAAGGATTTGAGCACGTCCACGTACATCCGGTAGCGGCACCACTACCTGGCGATCAAAACGCCCAGGACGTAACAGTGCAGGATCAAGCACATCTGGCCGGTTAGTCGCAGCAATCACGATGACACCTTCATTGCCTTCAAAACCATCCATTTCAACCAATAACTGATTAAGGGTCTGTTCGCGCTCATCATGACCACCGCCAAGCCCGGCACCACGATGACGACCAACCGCATCGATTTCATCAATAAAGATGATGCAAGGTGCGTGCTTCTTAGCCTGTTCAAACATGTCACGCACACGTGAGGCACCCACACCAACAAACATCTCAACAAAATCAGAACCAGAGATAGTGAAAAATGGCACCTTCGCCTCACCTGCAATCGCTCGGGCCAGTAGTGTTTTACCCGTACCCGGTGAACCGCACATCAAAATACCGCGAGGAATCTGACCACCCAGTTTCTGGAATTTACTTGGATCACGCAGGAAGTCGACTAACTCACCCACCTCCTCTTTGGCCTCTTCAACACCGGCAACATCTGCAAAGGTTGTCTTGACCTGATCTTCACCCAGCATGCGTGCTTTGCTTCGACCAAATGACATCGCACCGCGACCGCCTCCGCCACCACCCTGCATTTGGCGCATAAAGAAGATCCACACACCAATCAGCAGTAGCATTGGGAACCATGAGATAAAAATCTGCATGAAGACGCCCTGTTCTTCCGCAGGTCGTGCCTGGATTGAGACGCGATTATTAAGCAACTCACCAATCAAGCCATTATCGCCAGGGCTATAGGTCATGAATTTTTCACCCGCCTGAGTAGTGACGCGAATGTTGCGCCCCTTAATTTCTACCTCGCGGATAACGCCACTTCTCACATCCTCAATAAACTCTGAGTATGAAAGTGTCCGCGCGGGTGCCTGTGGTGGCCCAAAGTTATTAAACACGGAGATCAGCACCACCGCGATAACCACCCACAAAACGATATTCTTAGCCATGTCGTTCAAAATAATATCCTCTATTCACAGAAATAGGCTTTCCATTCAATAGTGCCTAATATAATAGGTATCACCACGTTTTAACAATACAATCGGCGTAATTAGTTCAAATATCCTTTCGCCAACACATAGACTTCACGAGAACGTGCCCGTGAAGCCCTTGGCTTTCGGATATAGACCTTTGAGAAATCACGCCGTATATTGTTGACATATTCATCAAAACCAGCGCCTTGAAATAATTTTAGCAGAATAGAGCCACCGTTCTTCAGCACCTGATGGGAAAACGCTTGCGCCAGCTCACCAAGGTAGATTGAACGTGGCTGATCGACAGTACCCATGCCGCTGATATTAGGCGCCATATCAGAGATCACTACGTCCACTTTTTCACCTTTAAGTTCAGTCATAAGCGCCTCGTAAACTTCATCCTCTCTAAAGTCACCCTGCAAAAAAACCACATCATTAATAGGCTCAATTTCCAACAGATCTAAACCGATCACTTGCCCCTTTTTACCTACAATTTTTGCGGCTACTTGCAACCAGCCACCTGGAGCAGCACCAAGGTCAACGACTCTCATCCCGGGTGACAGTATATGGTCACGTTCATTTATCTCTAGCAATTTATAGGCCGCACGCGAACGAAAGCCTTCTTTCTGAGCTTTTTTCACATACTCATCGTTAACATGCTCATCCAGCCACTGCTGTTTACTTTGGTGCTTTTTCATCGAGGCAGATTCCAGTTTCCATCATTTTCATTATTTCTCACTAACCAGCGGAGTATACCAGTATACTATGCGGCTATTTTTCGCAGATTGAATCAGGAAACAGAGATGGCCGCTGAAGAGATAATCCACCAACAACAGAAACGCAAACTTCGCTCGCTGGCACACGCGCTCAAGCCAGTGGTAACTGTTGGCGGCTCAGGGTTAACATCATCGGTATTAAAAGAAATAGCGCTATCACTCAACCACCACGAGCTACTTAAAATAAAACTCAGTTGTGGCGACAAAGCAGCTCGCAAAAAAGTAAGAGAAGAGATCTGTAGCGAAACAGGCGGACACTTAATCCAGGAGATCGGCGGTATTATTGTTATTTATCGCAAAACAAAGGTCACCACCAAAAAGAGCAAGCCGAAAAAAAGCGCTTCAGCTAAACGTCTGCCCGGAAAGGCACGCACCGCTGAAAGCCGCCCCAGCAGACGACGCTAAGTCTGCGCTACCCCTCTTTGCTTACGACGTTGTTTTTGATGATCCGCCCCTTCTCTCTTAAAAAGGCTTCGACATTATCAACATCTAGCACTTCCGTTGAACAGGAACCATACTTATCACCAGCGCCAGTGTAGAGCTTCATTAAAACCCCTTTGGTCATATCTAGCGAGATCATCTTTCGAATACGATTTTTGGGCAGGGAGGCAAATTCACCAGTGCCATCTAAATAATCACCGCTATACTCTCGGTCAATCACACCGCGAATATTATGCTCAAGCACTTCGAGTAGCCTAAAGCGTGTTACTTTAATGGCATCAACAGGTGGACGATACTCAACCTGATAAATAAATTTTGTATCGTAGTCGACCACATAGGCCTCTTCCGAGACGCTTTTAAGCCCTTTTTTGCAGAAGAAATAGTTTACCTCTAGCGCCTGAACCGACATCGAAAACAATAGCGACGCCACACCACCCGCTACCCGCTTTAACGCCTTCACTACTCTCATTATTAACCTACTGTTAGCTTACATTTAGGCAGCCAAGTACTGCGTGAGCGATGATTATCGCATAACAACTCGTGTTGTCATGTCGGAATTACAGATGAGCAAAATCGATTTAACTAGTGCCTGCACGAAAACCAGTTAACCTCATAATTTAATACGAAAAACAACTCCAATATTCACTCGAAGAAAGCTACAATAAAGCACACTTTTCGCAAGAAACCTGCAGAAAATGACTAATTTTCAGGCTTTTTCATAAAACTTCGAGGATTTATTGGATGCGCCGCGTGAAAAACCCACAACTTCATTTTGGCGAAGTCAATATTGCCGATATCGAATTAGATGCGCGTTCTCGCGATGATATTCCTGCCATCCTCAAAGGGTTGCAGTATATTTACACCAACGATGACGCTCGGAAGAAAGTGTTTAGCACACTGACAGCGACACTTGACCCATCCGTGAACACCGAAGTGGGTCGCCCTGGTATGGTGTTGTGGAAAATCTTTGTATTAGCCACATTGAAGCTCGGTTTGAATTGTGATTTTGACCGGTTGCAAGAGCTAGCGAATCATCATAATACGGTTCGTAAAATGTTAGGCCATTCCGGCTGGAAAGAGCAGGGTTTGTATGATGCCGACATCATGCGCCCCCACTTCATTCCAACAAAACAGCCAGTTTTTTCTGCCCATGGGAATAATGCGCAGCGCACGTTCCACATGGTTGGTATCTAAGGGGACACCGGGGTCCGCTAAAAAGACTTCCAGCGCCTGCTTGCGTTTTAGCGCATAGTTAATCGCCACCAATACGGGATTCTTTGTCGCGATCAAATCAGGGCGTTTAACATGTGCTAAACACCACCGGTAAAACGCATCGACCACCTGTTTACTGTGATGACCGCGATAGGCCAGTTGACGGCGCGCATCCATCTGCTGATCATTCATCACTTGCTCGTGGCTATACAGTGCTGCGATATAGTCCATGCCTTGTTGGGCAAGCGCGGGCTCATCTTCCAAGGCCTTCTCAAAATAGCGCTGTGTATGAGCCCAGCATTGGGCATGTGTGAGCCCTTCTACGCTCGCGCAGTACTTTTCATAGGCGGCATACCCATTAGTCAAGAGTGTTCCTTTGAAGCCATTCAGTAGCGTTTCAATGTGCTGTGTCGCACGCGTCGAAGCAAAGCTAAAATAGAGCTCATTGTTATCGCCGAATAGAGGCCAAAAATAACCTGTTTTCATCTGTCCGCGCTTGGCATGACCCTCTTTTTTCGCCCCGCTTTGATCGTGGTTTCATCCATAGCCAAGATACAACTGAGTAATATCGATTTGAGCACTTCGTTGGCAATCGGCTCCAGGAGTCGGCCTGCTCTTCCAGCCAAATGAGTCAAGGTCGCCCGACTGATTTCGATATGAGCGTTCTTTAAGCGCTGATGTTGCCGGTAAAGCGGCAGGTGATAGACAAACTTATCAATCAACATGCCGGCAATGAAACTAACGTCCGCCAAGCTTTTATCAAACACATTGGCCGGTGCTGGGGTGGTTGTGAGTAATTGGCTATTTTTGTTTTTAACGATAGGGCGAACATATTTTAATATCACGTAACTGCCAATTTGTTGCGCTAGGCGATAAGTGTGCTCAAAACGAATAATTTCATACTGATCGGCATCCTCGCCTTCAAGTTCTGGTGCTTTAATCGCGATTTCTTGAACCGGCACCTGAGTTTCATCAAAACGTAACCCCCTATTTTTGGGGGTGCCAGGCAGTTTGTGTTTACGACGCGGGTGTGTGGCGATCGCCGTGATCGTCGCGTCGTCTTCAGGTGACGCTTCAGGGGCTGGAAACAGCGCCTTTAAATCCATCTGATCAGGGCTCTCAATTAACCGTTTTTCAGACTTGCGTCCGAACATCTGGCGTCGAAACCATTCGACTTGACGCGTCAGGTCGATTATTTTCTGCTCTTTCTCTTCCAACAGGCGCGATAATTCAGCGGCATTATGATGCCGCTGATCGTGACTATTTTCGAGGCTTTTATGCCATTGCATGATGGCGTTATTATACGATAAAAAAAGCATCAAAGTGTTGCTTTATAGCGCTTTATAGCGCTTTATAGCGCTTTATAGCGCTTTATAGCGCTTTATAGCGCTTTATAGCGCTTTATAGCGCTTTATAGCGCTTTATAGCGCTTTATAGCGCTTTATAGCGCTTTATAGCGCTTTATAGCGCTTTATAGCGCTTTAT
>Ga0316203_1000804_pt1 | contig 29935 bp, 19 predicted proteins | sample 6monrhotite_MG_FD_204940 | JGI IMG/M metagenome (GOLD analysis project Ga0316203, IMG submission 204940) | Microbial mat bacterial communities from mineral coupon in-situ incubated in ocean water Damariscotta River, Maine, United States -... | ecosystem: Environmental > Aquatic > Marine >... | reverse complement strand
GCGGCACGTCCGGAACGACGCCAACAACGGGCACAACGGCAACGACGGCAACCACCGCCACGACAGTGACCAGTGGCACATCTGGTACGACGCCAACAACAGGCACAACCGCAACGACGGCGACAACCGCAACGACGGCGACAACCGCAACGACAGTGACCAGCGGCACGTCCGGTACGACGCCAACAACGGGCACAACTGCAACGACGGCAACCACCGCTACCACAGTGACCAGTGGCACATCTGGTACAACACCGACGACAGGCACAACTTCGACAACGGCGACAAGCGCAACGACAGTGACCAGCGGCACGTCCGGTACGACGCCAACGACTGGCACAACGGCAACGACGGCGACAACCGCTACCACAGTGACCAGCGGTACATCCGGTACGACGCCAACAACGGGCACAACGGCGACGACGGCAACCACCGCTACCACAGTGACCAGCGGCACGTCCGGTACAACGCCGACGACTGGCACAACGGCAACGACGGCGACAACCGCCACGACGGTGACCAGCGGCACGTCCGGTACGACGCCAACAACGGGCACAACGGCAACGACGGCGACAACCGCCACGACGGTGACCAGCGGCACGTCCGGTACGACACCAACAACGGGCACAACGGCAACGACGGCGACAACCGCTACGACGGTGACCAGCGGCACGTCCGGTACGACGCCAACAACGAGCACAACGGCAACAACGGCGACAACCGCCACGACGGTGACCAGCGGCACGTCCGGTACGACGCCGACAACGGCGTCCGGTAATGACAGCCTAGATGGGAACCAAGATTACAATAGCGACGGTGGAGATCAGGACGATTTGATCGGTGATGTTTCGTCGTCGGGAGGAAATCCATCTGAGGGGCAGGATAGTGATGAGTTGCCTGATGAAAACTCGGACGAGGTTATTTTTGGTAGTTCTGAAAATGATTTGTTCTTATTCGGCTCGCTTGAAAACAATGGACAGTTAGACGGCGTCGATGGGCAAAAATGGACGGATAGTATTGAGAGTGGTGACGATGGTAGCGGGTTCCAGGGAATTGAAGATACTGGTTGGACCCAAGGCATTGAGCATGACAGTACCGGGGATTCTTCTAACTTTGGTGATGATGAAGCAGATAGTGGGGATCGAATCCGAACTGAGGAAGGTTCTGATGGCGTCGATGATTCCGATACAATCGATTGGTAACAACACAACTCTAAGCATCAAATCGCATGGTGTTTTAAATCCGTTTTAGCGAAGTCGGGAGTCCTCGTTCTGCTGGTGCAGATTGGGGTTCAAATTCTGACATGCGATAAAAATCACCCGCTCCGGCAGCCGGTTAAATGATCGTAGGGCAGGGCAGGCCAGGGCAGGGACTCCCGTCAGATTTTCAACTTTTCTTAGAGTCATCGCGGACTAAAACATTGCATCCCTGACCTTCAGCCTGGAATGCGGCGCACAGATGATCTGCGTCGTCGCGGTCAAAGTATGGTCCAACGAGTACTGTAGCCCAGGTTCCTTCGTCCTCCGGTCCCGGAGCGCGACGAATTAGCGGCTTGATATCTTTAAGGAGCTTGGGAAAACGTCCTTGCAAACGCCGCCAATGGCGCCACGCTGCATTTTCGCTCCACAAGGCCGCCATTTGCACCCAAAACCCAGGCACAGGGACATGAGTGCGAGGCTTGTCATTTGGTGAATTGGGGCGTTCATCATTATACCACCAGCGGCGATAACGTGAGTCATCATATTTGCGTTGTCCGCCAGCGACTTTAACGTCGTCAAACGTCATGCCACCGCCAAGAGCTTTAAACAAATCGATGGCGGCGGAAAAACGATCCATCTTGATCCGGTGTAATTCATCGGCTGCCCGATAGACCGTTCGTTCGGTGTCCAGTAAAGTTAAGTAATCTGTTCCGCCGATTGTATAAGAAAGGCTGCTTAGATCGTACGCCTGCTGGGCGGCATCGGCCGACTCAATCTGCGCCTCTTCGCGCTCGCCGATATAGCGGACCGAGATCAAACCATCTTCAGTTTCTTTCATCGCGGTGTAGACGTTTTGAAGATAATCATGCACCAACTCGGCGTGCCGAGCTTCAGCAAACTTGATGTTGGCGTCGCGCCGTCCGGCGTCGAAAATGATCTGTACCGCCTTTGCAGCAACGCTAAAAAATAGACTTTGCGGTAACAGCAGAGTTTCTAAATGGCGACTGGCGTAACCGACTTCTCCGGTAAGGTCGATAGATGGGAAAAGCTCGGCCCTGGCGGCGTCAATATCTGCATCCGCTGCGATCAACTCCGATTCAGCCTGACGAATGTCAGGCCGACGCATTAGCATCCGCGAGGGAAGCCCTGGATAGATTGCCGGAAATTTAACATCACTTAAACTGGCGCTATCGATTTTTAAGTCCGAGGGGGATTTCCCCAGTAATAGCGCGATGGCAGTTTTGGCAGTTTCGCGCTGGAGCTTTAGAATTGGAATAACAGCTTTGGCATCAGCAACCGCCGACCGTTGTTGCGCCACTTGCAACATTGTGGCTTCGCCACCTTCCATTCGGTCCTGAACGGCGCCAAGCATGTTAGTCAACGTTTCCAAAGTCCATTCTGCCGTACGGACTCTGTCAGTAAATGACAAATACTGGATAAAACTTCGGACGATATCTGCTGTTAAGGTTAGTGCGACGGTTTCTCGGGCAAAAATGCTTGACCACGCGCGTTCGACTGCGGCCTGGGTTGAGGCACGATTTTTGCCCCATAGATCGACCTCATAATTAACCAGCAATCCGATCTGGTAGGTATGACGTATGGAATTGCGTTCGCTGGTCGCTCCGGTCGCCGGGCCACCGGAAGGCGATTCGGTCTTTGCTTCGCCGCTGGCGCTTAATTCGGGGGCCTCGTTGGCGCGAATTGAAACGAACTGCGCTTCGGCTTGGGCAATACGGGCGATTGCCGATTTTAGTTGGTGGTTATTGATCAACCCTTCCTCGACAAGCTCATTTAACTCTGCATTGTCGAAATGCTCCCACCATCTTGATATGGTTTGCGGAACCGTCATAGGCGCGGGCTCGCCATTGGTGATTTCTTGATCCTGCTCTACAGAGGTGTGTTGGAATTTTTGCGGCAGGTCTACGTCAGGGATATGGTATTCATCACGCTTGGTCGCGCAGCTGCTAAGCGTGGCCGCGATTACAAACAACCCAATAATGCTCGCCTTCAAAGTTAATTCCCTCAATTTTTCACTGCAGAAGATCATCTTTTCCAGCCACAGCGGCGGCCATTACACTTCTAACAACCGGATGTCGGAAACAAACGAATTCATCAAGTCGTTTATCGCCTGCCTGCGAATTCAACACGCCGACACGCAATGCTTTCCTCAGTTCTTCGGCAAAATTCTCACTCGTTAATGGCCAATGTCTACGAATATCATCTACACGCACGGGCTCTTGCTGGTTTGCAATCAAATGCAAAAACCGACGATCAAGCCCAATCAATTCAATTCTCTCCGTAACTACCGAAAATAAAGTTAACGGAATTCTCTTTTCGTTTTGATTTTGACCCGCTGTATTCATCCGCGGCTTGGCGAGCTCTGAAATGAATTCTGGAACGCCTGCGGCCAGGGACGCAATGCGGTCGCAATCTTTGTGGTCGCGCCCCAACAGAGAGCCAATCATAGCTGTAGTTTCGTTGGTGGAGAGATGTGACAAGTGAAGACATGTCGCGCGAAGCCGCAGTCCATCAAGCAGGGGCATTCGTCCGCGTCCACTTACAACGAACAACACAGGGAAGGTCTGCATGTCATTGATGAGGGAAACTAATGCGCCGAAATGGCGTTTTGGCAATAAATGAATGTCATCAATCAAGATGACGCTGGTGCTCAGAAATTTGCGGTGCCTCAGGTCATCAGCGAATTCCGAGACGCTTCGGGTCAAGTCGGTTCCTGGTTTTTCCATAAACCCTAGCGACGCTGCGCCGGGTTGTGTATCTGGCATGGAACAGACCCAGGTTTCCACGTCGACGTCGTCAGCAAGACATCGTTTGGCAAATGATTGCATCAATGCAGACCGTCCCATGCCGTTTTCGCTATTTATGATTGCTATTTGGCCTAACCCGCCTTTTGCCCTCAATAGGCTTGAGTGCAGTTGTTCGAGCTCGACCAAGCGCCCATAAAGCCTTTCAGGGGTCGGCAATGGCGCACGGCGCCAGTGAAAACTTCGGGCCAATGGGATTGCCGGTGATATCCCATCACCCGTATCAAGACCGAGAAAACCAATCATCTCACGAGCTTGATCATCAAGCCTTATCATGTTTTGCGGCGCATCAAGAGTTAAGTTATGGGCTTTGGATATTACGGCGCCAGCAATGGCTTCACCTGACCATGCGCCTGTTTTGTCGGTGCTCGCGACCAGCAAGCCGAAGGCAAGTCCGCCGCGAATTTCTAATGTTTCACCGTATTTTGACCTAATATCTTCGACTACAGCCACGCCTGCGCGGATTGCACGAAGAACGTCATGGCGGCGAACCCGACCGACACCGAATATCATTTCGCAATGACCGCTGTTATGGCTAAAAAAAACGGCGCCAAAATCAAAAGCGACTTCTGTAAATGTGACATAAAATGCTTTGATCTGAGCATCCTTATCCGGTCCGTTATTCGTCTCCAATTTCAAACTGAGAACGGCTGCCGGGCGCTTCTCAAGAATGGAAATCACATCTGATGGTGAATGCTGCCGCCAGAATTCAGTGTTAACGGTGGTGGCTTCTCGCTCAGAGTGGCTAAAGCTTTTTGCGATTGCCATCGCCCGATTGCTGACGCCTAGACGTTTGAACAGAGATACGAGGTGCTGCTTGACCGTGCCCACACTGATATTAAGTTCGCGGGCGATTTCCTTGTTGGCCATGCCTGCCTTAAGAAGTTTAAGGATCTCACGCTGACGTCTGGGCAATGAAGGTCCCATTTCGGTTCCGTTTGTGGCCGAGCCCCGTTCAGGATCGCTGGTGTCGGTATACGTCAAAATATGCGGTTCCAGTGATTGAAAATCGTCCTCCTGCGGTAACGGAAGGCTACTTAATTGGTTTAGAGTCTTTTTCGAGGTCGATATTATCATCGTCATAGATGCGTGTGATACTTGCAATCTGATCAATCGCTGCGGTTATCTTTGATTGAACATCTGGCCCTACAGCGTTTGGAGTCATCGGCGGTGGTGAGGGTCTGTCTGACGATGGCGATACGGCTTTCGACGTAGGTTTGATCCGTTTGAATTTTGGTTTAGGGACAATGAGGCCGCTTGCTGCCTTCACTTTTGTGTTTTTTTTCACCGGCGTGGTGCCGCTCTGAATCGGTGTCGGAGATCTCGCGGGGCTGAGCACATTCGGTGGGGATTTGGCTAAGATATTCTGATCAGGTGTGGTTGCTGGCTTGGGCGAGGCTTGGATTGGCGCATTGGCCACTCGTCGATCATGGCGGTTTATATCAGCTCCAGACGATGCTGTATCTCGATAGGGCAGTAAACCATTAATCGTATTAATTTGCTTAGCGAGGGATTGGGTTGATGAAACGAGAGATTTGCTGGCCTTGGACAATGATACCGAATTACGAACCTTTTCATGTCCGCGCAGAATGTAGATGCCTTCACCAAGTTTCTGTACCGCCGCAACCAGTTTTTGAAAAACATCCAAGCTTTGTGACGGCAACATTTTTTGGTCGCAGCCTGTCACCCGCGCCGACTTTATAGTCTCGTTGGTATTGATTGGGTCGTCCGTGAAAATTTTTGGTAAAGGCTGATCCCGATGCAGCGGCAACGGTCTTATCCGCGCGTCGGAGCGCCCGCCAGACGTTTCATCTTCAAACGCCTCGGTAACGTCCTGCAGCGTCATTCCTGAGTGGAACATTTCCTGCAGTTGGGCAAGTACCGGAGTTGGGATTTTAGTTTTCATGGTTCGTTGTTCTATAAGGTGTTCCTGATGCTGACCTTAGCGTTCTCTGAATGCATTGCCCATGGCATCGGTTAATGGTTTCAACAGGTATTGCAGGAAGGTTTTTTCACCGGTGGTGATATCGGCTTGTACGTCCATTCCTGGAAGAACCCGGTACTTTCCTTCTTGTACTCCAACGTAGGGCTTTTTCAGACTGATCCAGCCTTTGAATATCGCAAGGCCGTTTGAATCAAGAACACTGGTTGCTGAGATTTTTTTCAGCACTCCTTCTACGCCACCAAACCGGCTGTAGTCATAACTACTAACCTTGACTAATACGGGTTGACCAGGACTGACGTGGCCGATATCACCAGTAGGAATCTGAACTTCGACTTCCAGCGTATCGCCCAAGGGCACGATCTGCATCATCAATCCGCCCGGTTGAATAACTTGCCCAACCGTTCTGACTCGCAAGTCCTGAACGATCCCGTGTGTCGACGCGCGCACATCCAGCCGGTTGACCCGGTCTTGGATGCGGTCAATGGCATTCTTGACTTCTTCAAGCTCAGACGACACTGACCCCGCCTCGATGGATGCCGATTGACGAAGTTCTGCATCGAGATTATCCAGGTTGTTTTCCGACTCCTCAATAGCGCCTAAATTGACGGAAATTCCGTCCTTAATGCGGGCGACTTCTTTATCAGCGGTAACTTTGGCGCGTTTGGTTTCCAGGTAATCGACCCGCGATATTAGTTTCTTTTCGATCATTTTTGAACGCATTTTCAACAGCTCGGTGGTCAAGTTCTGTTGTTGTCTGGCGAACTGCAGTGACTTGCGCAATTGAACCAATTCACGTTTACGCTGTTGAATTTGCGACTCGATAACAGACTGTCCAGTGCCCTGAGACGCGAACTGACTTTTCAAAATGTCTTCCTGACCTGCAACCAAATCCGGATATTTCACTGCGAATTGGCCGAAATCGGGTTGGCGGTTTTCAAGAAAGGAAGACAATCGTTCACCACGCAGGCGCAGAGAAACAAGTCGGGCCTGCATTTGTTTCAATTCCGCGTCTGCTTGACCTCGATCCAGGCGCACAAGCAATTGCCCTTTCTGAACTTCAGAACCTTCCTCAACCAGGGTTTCGGTGACAATCCCGCCCTCAAGATGTTCAACGACTTTTACAGAAGCGCTTGGTACGACGATACCAGGAGCGACCGTAACTTCCTTAATTTCAACAATCGCCGACCATCCGATAAACAATGCGACCATCGCTGCGACGGCCAACAGTGCCGGTCTAATGAATTCAGGAACGACTTCTTCCTCAAGCTGCATGGCTTCTGACAGCAGACGTTTGCGTCTTCCGCCTCTCACCATATCAGTGTTGCCTTGATATGTTTCGTCTCTCATGAGGCTATCCCAATCCGGCCATAACAACGTTTCTCACTTTTTCGTTCTCGTACGACCCCATGACCTTAATGCCACCTTTTTCGAGGTATATAATTTTGTCAGCTAATTTCAAATGGCTTGGTCGATGGGAGACAAGGAAGATCGTTGATTTCCCACGCAAGTGCTTCAGCGCGTTGACAAACGCCCGGTCACCATCGGGGTCAAGGCCATTTCCGGGCTCATCCAATAACATGATCGGCGCGGGTTTGAGAAATGCCCGTGCCAACCCTAATCGCTGGCGAAACCCGTTTGGCATCTGGTCGGCTTGCGCATCGGAAATTCGCGCGTCAAACCCTCGGCGTATCCAGTCGCCAGAGCCTTGTTCAAGGGCCAGGATATCATTCAAAACGTCAGCTTGTTCTGTCGCCCAGTACAGTTCGTCATCTGTTGCTGTCGGGTTAACAAGACGAAGGTTCTGAGCCACCGTTCCATAAAAAATATCACAACGTTGCGGCAAATAACTGACTTCTTCACGAAGGTGTGCAGGTGACATTTGCCTGACATCAGTACCATCAAGCGAAATGCTTCCGGCTTGCGGGTGAAATGCCCGGACCATCAGCTTTAACAACGTCGACTTCCCTGAACCGTTCCCTCCGGCAATGGCGACGAGTTCGCCGGGTTTGGCGTTGAAGGAAAGCCCCAATAATGCAGGATCGGCGTTCATGGAATAGCGGAAGGATACCCGCGAGAGTCTGACGTCGCCTTTGACGTGAGATCGGATGGTTTGACGGGACTCAGCATCTTGTTCGACTTGCAGGTTCATCAGGTTATCGATCTGGCGCACGCTGGACAAGACACGGACTAAGGTCGATGTTGCCATGAAAGCATTTTGAATGGGGCCGGTGAGGCGGAACATAAGGATCATGGAGGCGATCACCGCGCCGGACGAGATATCACCGGCCATGACCCCGATAGCGGCGACCGTCATTGCTGCGACAGAACCTAAAACCGAAATAAGTTGGGCGATTGCTGATACGCGTTCACCGTATTGTTTGGCAGTAAACTCGGCCATCGCCGCGACACCAGAGAGTTTGCGGAACCGTTCAAGCCAAAGTTCGGTGGCGCCTGCGGTTTTGATGGTGTTCATATTTGTCAGGGATTCTTCTAAAAATGCATTGCGTTGGGCAATTAAGTTGGCCGCGCGCGAGGTCCGTTTCGAGTGCGAAGAGAACGTTAATGCAGCCAGAATTCCGTAGACCACACCGAGCGCAAGAACGACCACCAACATCCATTTGTTAATAATCATCAGAACAACGACAAATACGATTGTCGATGGCAACTCATATGCCAGCGTTGCCAAGGGGCCGACGAAAAACTCGCGTAGGGCTTCGAGATCTTTGACGCGTGAAACTTGCTCTGAAACGCCGACGCGCTCAATCGCGAGGGAGGGCAGGGAGAGAACTTTTTGAAATATCGAGTTGCTGACAATATATTCGGTGCGTCCTGCCATGAAAGACGTCACCCGCGCTTTTAGGCGCTTCAGCATCCAGTCGATGATGAAGGCAATACCGACTCCGATCAATAACACGACCTCGATTTTCAAGTCGCGTGTCGGGATGACAAAATCAAATGTAGACATCACAAATAACGGTGTCGCCAAAGACAAGATCGAACTAACAAAGGTGATCGCAAACATCAGGACGGCGAACATTTTTACGCGCGCGAATATAGTGCGAAGCCAACCGCCCTTATTGGCAAGTGACGTCGGCTCGTCATCATTCGCGAACGCTTCAAAAATATAGGCTTCTCCCTTGCCGCCATCATTTCGGCCAGCCTCGACAGCTAAGGTTTCGCTGTTGAATACCCGGTATCCGGTTTCTGCCGTCCAATCCAAAACGACTTTTGCGGCACCGTTGTTAGGCACGAACAAACACGGCAACAAACGCTTATCGATATCTTCAAACCGAGTCTCGTAGGTGCGGCTGTTGAAACCAAGGGTCGCCATGATTGAGCGCAATCCCGACAGGTCCAGGGCCTCGACCAAATGGGGTAACGCTTCAACGATCTGACGCGGTGAACCGCGCCACTTTACGCTTGCCAGCAATGCAGGAAGACAAAGCGATAAGTCAGAGGCGACAGGGAAGTGGTGAATTATATCCGACAATTGCCAGGCGTGTGTCTGTGGCCGGTCGCGGGTGTCCACCACTTTTTTGTCATCGGCCATTTCCCTGGCGAGATACTCATCAATACTGGTTTCGTAGAGTTTGCCATTTTCCAGCGTAAACACCCGATCTGCCATTTTGATCAATGATGGACGATGGGCGACCAAAACAATCGTTGCCTTGCGTTTCATAGCGTCCAAATAGTCGCGAAGCGCTGCATCTCCTTCGCCATCAATTGCGATATTCGCTTCATCGAAAAGAATGATTTTCGGTTGGTCGATGATTTCACGGGCAATGGCGATTCGTTGGCGGACGCCTGCCGGCATGGTATCGGACACGCCCTCGCCGACGCGGGTGTCGTAGCCGAGGCGCATGCTGGAGACAACTTTATCCAAACCGATCGCCTTGCTGGCGGCAATCGCCGCATCAATCCGGCTATCATCAAACATCGTGATATTTTCAAGGATTGTGCCGGTCACTAATGTCCCTTGTTGGGGCAGGAAGGCGATCGATTGATGAAGTTCGCTGGAGCGCAATTCAGTCAACGAAACGCCGTCGACCAAAACCTGTCCGCCGTCAACGTTCAGGCTACCGTTCAGCACAGACATCAGACTGGTTTTGCCGCTGCCGCTGTCCCCTAAAATGGCAATGCATTCGCCGGGCTCGATGAATAAGCTCAAATTGTCAAACAAAGGGCTGGCGGCCTGGTCAAATTTGACGGTTACATCGCGAAGCTCTAGTGCGCCCTCGACATCGCCAACGGAACGAGTGCCTTGGTCTAACTTCGATGTCGGCAGGGAAAAAAGACGGGTTAACCGCTCCTTGGCGACCGAATACGTCTGAAACCTGATCCACATCATCAAACTACGGCGCAGGGGTTGCAGTGAGCGTACTGAGAGCATTATGCATGCTGCCAACGCGCCTGGACTGATTTCCGACGTGACGACCAGGACGGCGCCACCGGCGACAATGGCAACCGTCATCATCTGAGTGAACAAAATACCAAGCCCGCCGGCGAGAGAGCTGGCGTCAGAAACGCTGGCGGTTTGCTCGACGTTGGATTCTTGAAGTTTTTCGTAACGGCGATGAAGCAGCGGCTCCATTGCCATGGTCTTGATCGAATGAATGCCGCGGAAGGTTTCCGTCAGAAAATTATAACGACGGTCATCTTGAAGCGTGCGCATTCGGATCATGTCGCGAATTCCCTTGCCGCGCATGAACACGATGGCCAAAAAGCTGACGATCATGAACAACGTGATCGCCGCCAACCAGCCGCCGATCAACCCGATGACGATGATGTAAATCAACACAAACGGCAGATCCAGAATCACCATTAGAACCTGGCCGGAATAATAATCACGCACCTGACTGACGGCCCGCAACTGTTCAGCAAACACGCCCGATTCTTCCGACATAAAGACCCGAAGCGGGACCCGCATCAGGTGTTTGAGCCCTTCCACACTGACGATGTGCTCAAATCGCGCGCCAAGCCATTCGGCAATATGTGAGCGGATGATCCTGAGAAGCGTTTCTAATATGATCGCCAGAACCACACCGAAAATCAGCACTTCTAATGTTGACAGCGAATGATTAGGAATAATCCGTTTGTACATTTGCAGCAAAGTGAGCGGCAGCGCCAGCGCCAGAATATTGATTAGAAATCCGGCAATCGCCAGCTCAACAAACGCACCACGTAACCCGGCATAAGCAAACAACCGAGACGACACGGATTTTTTTTCTATAGTGTCCATATTTGTTCACTAATACTGATCCACCTATTTCAAAATTGTTAGATGGATCAGTATTAAAACTTCCCTAAAAAAAACACTTCTTCATTAAAAATTTTAACTATTTTCAGTGCATTAGCTATCGAAATGCTGACATGAACATTACAAGAACGGGTTTTTTAAATGGAATCGATTCCAATACCGACTCAATTGTCAAACTCATCCGATAGATTTTTTTTAATATGGATTGTTTAATTAAAATCTAATTTACAGTAATAAGTAAGTATTAATTTAGGTGTGTAGAGTCATTGCTGGACGCTATAAAGCTGAATTTGGCGCATGTGCCGCGTGATCAACATCAAGCAAAACTAAGGAAGATATTTGGTCCATTTGATAATTTAATGGATAAAAAAATGGTGCCGGCTGCAGGAGTCGAACCCGCGACCTACTGATTACAAATCAGCCGCTCTACCAACTGAGCTAAGCCGGCCCAAATTATCGTCTGATCGCAGGTATCGACCAGACCAAGATCAAAAGTTGGCGGACATTATAGTGCGTGATCGCTCTTCGCAAGCCCCTGAAATTATGGTTTGGCCGATTTTTTACCGGTGCTGGCGAGATATTTCATAAAGTGTAATGGCGGCTGCGTTGGAGAGGTTCAGGCTTTCCATTGCGCTAGAGATCGATATTTTACACAGATGATCACAGGTTTCCCGGGTTAGCCGACGTAATCCTTTGCCTTCCGCCCCAAGGACGACAACTGTTCGTCCGGTGAAATCCATATCGGAAATATTCCGATCGCAATAACCGTCAAGGCCAACGCACCAAAAACCGTCTTGCTTAAGTTCATCAAGGGTTCGCACCAGATTCGTCACACGAATCAAGGGAACAGATTCGAGGGCACCCGCAGCGGCCTTGGCCAGCGCGCCGCTTTCTTCCGGTGTGCCTCGGTCAGGAACAATAATTCCTGAAACGTTAAATGCTGAACTAGTTCGTAGAATAGCACCGATGTTTCGTGGGTCATTGGCTTGGTCAAGGGCAAGAAATACTGCCGAAGAATGCTCTTCAAGGGGCTGAAGGATAGACCGTAGAGCGGTGACGGGTAGGGGAGTGGCCAAGATAGCGATTCCCTGATGGACGCAATCGGGCTGCAATAGGGCCTCAATCACCGATCGGTCGACCATTTCGGGCTCAATTGGCAGCACAAGGCCATCGAGAGTCAAATCGCGGGCGGCATTATCAGTGAGAAGGAGGCGACTTAGTTGACGGCGCGGATTCGCCAATACGGCCAAGCACGCGTGCCGTCCATAAATCCATATGCCTGGGTTGGTCCGAGGGCGTGACGGGCCCGCGTCGGATTTACGGCTGTTTTTAGGGGACTTGCGCTTTTTCATAGGGCCATTTAACATGTTTAATATCAAATGTCTGCACATGTATTAGCCTTGATATTTTGAGGGAAATGCGTTTGCGGATTTTTGTGCTGTTTTTGAGTTGACAATAGCGGACAAATCCTCATATTTCGGGGCCTTGATGACTGAGTAGCCGTCAGGATGTTTGTTGGAGGGGTGCCCGAGTGGCTAAAGGGGACGGGCTGTAAACCCGTTGGCGTACGCCTACGTTGGTTCGAATCCAACTCCCTCCACCAGAACTTAGGCGCGAAAAAAAAGGAATTTGGACGCTGAAGCGAGGGTTATGCGGGTGTAGCTCAATGGTAGAGCAGAAGCCTTCCAAGCTTACGACGAGGGTTCGATTCCCTTCACCCGCTCCAAAATTGCCGTGTATTCGGCGTGATTAGGGCTGCTGTTCTACTGGGATAGGCCAAAATTTGCCAGTTTATGGCATCTGAAATTTGAAAGATCGCGCTCCAGCGGAGCTGCTTTTTTGAAGAAAGAGATAGGGTATCATGGCGAAAGAAAAGTTTGAGCGGACCAAACCGCATTGCAACATCGGCACGATTGGTCATGTTGATCATGGTAAGACGACGTTGACGGCGGCGATTACCAAGGTTTTGGCTGAGTCAGGTGGGGCTGAGTTTCAGGACTATGCTGACATTGACAAGGCGCCTGAAGAAAAAGCGCGTGGTATCACGATTTCGACGGCTCACGTAGAGTATGAGACTGAAAACCGTCATTATGCTCACGTTGATTGCCCGGGTCATGCTGATTACGTCAAGAACATGATCACCGGTGCGGCCCAGATGGATGGTGCTATTCTTGTTGTTTCTGCGGCTGACGGCCCGATGCCTCAGACGCGCGAACACATTCTTCTTGCCCGTCAGGTTGGTGTTCCGGCTTTGGTTGTGTACATGAACAAAGTTGATCAGGTTGATGATGAGGAGCTTCTTGAGCTTGTCGAGATGGAAATCCGTGAGCTTCTGAGCTATTATAACTTCCCAGGCGACGATATTCCGATCGTTATGGGCACCGCACTTGGTGCGCTTGAGGATGGTGATGCGAAGACAGGTCGAGAGTCGATTTTAGCGTTGATGGCGGCGGTTGATGACTACATTCCACAACCGGAGCGTCCGAAAGATCAGCCTTTCTTGATGCCAATTGAGGATGTATTCTCAATTTCCGGTCGCGGCACTGTTGTTACCGGTCGTGTTGAGCGTGGTGTGGTCAAGGTTGGTGAAGATATTGAGATCATCGGCATTAAGGATACGGTCAAGACGACCTGTACCGGTGTTGAGATGTTCCGCAAGCTGCTTGATCAAGGTGAAGCTGGTGATAACGTTGGTGTTCTGCTTCGTGGCACCAAACGAGAGGATGTTGAGCGCGGTCAGGTTCTGGCCAAGCCGGGATCGATCACGCCGCATACCAAGTTCACGTGCGAGTGCTATATTTTGACGAAGGATGAGGGCGGGCGTCATACGCCTTTCTTCTCGAACTATCGTCCTCAGTTTTACTTCCGGACGACGGATGTCACGGGAACGATTGAGCTGCCAAGCGGCACGGAAATGGTTATGCCCGGTGATAATATCTCCATGGAAGTGAGCCTGATTGCACCGATTGCCATGGACGAAGGTCTTCGTTTTGCAATTCGTGAAGGCGGCCGCACAGTTGGTGCAGGCGTCGTCGCATCGATTATCGAATAAGCTCCATATTGTGGAGGTTATGGGACAGGGTGGACTAGCCGCTCTGTCCCAGTTTGTTCCTAGTTTCAGTGTCTAGGCATTGAGGAAACGGGGCAAATAAAGGTGTTAGGGGTATAGCTCAATTGGCTAGAGCGCCGGTCTCCAAAACCGGAGGTTCAGAGTTCGAGTCTCTGTACCCCTGCCAGCTTTAAGTATTGTATTTATGAGTTTTTAGTTCGGAATTCCATAATGGCGAAAATCAACCCGGTGCAGTTTCTTCAGGAAGTCCGTCAGGAGACGGCAAAAGTGACATGGCCGTCGCGTAAGGAAGCGATGATTTCGACTGGCATGGTTTTTGTTATGGTTATTGCCGCGGCAATCTTTTTTCTGGTTGTCGACCAGGCTTTGCAATTTGGCATTAAGCAGATTCTGGGTATTGGGAGTTAATTGAGATGGCGATGCGGTGGTACGTCATTCACGTTTATTCCGGCTTCGAGCGTAAGGTTGCGCAATCGATTGAAGAACAGGCGCGTCAGACTGGCATGGAAGACATGATTGAGCAGGTCATGGTGCCGATGGAAGAAGTCGTTGAGATGCGCCGTGGCGCGAAAGTAAATGCTGAGCGTAAATTTTTCCCGGGTTATGTTCTCATTCGTATGGATTTGACGGATGAAAGCTGGCATCTGGTCAAAAACACGTCAAAGGTTACTGACTTTCTAGGAGGAAAGGGGCGTCCGACGCCTATTCGCGATTCGGAAGCCGAACGCATTCTTCATCAAGTCAAAGAGGGCGTTGATCGGCCGAAACCTTCCGTCATTTTCGAGATTGGCGAAGAGGTTAGGGTTTGTGATGGTCCGTTCAATTCCTTTAACGGGATGGTCGAGGACGTTGATGAAGAGCGGGCTCGTGTCAAAGTATCGGTTTCAATCTTTGGTCGTGCAACCCCTGTTGAACTTGAGTATTCACAGGTCGAAAAGCTCTAAGTGAAAAGTTCCGGTATTTGCCGGAAACCAGTGTGGGAGGTCAGCCATGATCGGACCACGCAACTCAGTTGGCATACGGTGTGCCAATGTAGTGAACCCGGTTAGCACAAGACAGGCTAACGCAGTGATAACGAACTGAGGAATAAAAAATGGCGAAAAAGATAGCTGGATACGTCAAGCTACAAGTGCCGGCGGGGCAAGCGAATCCGTCACCGCCAATTGGTCCGGCCCTCGGCCAGGCTGGTTTGAACATTATGGAGTTCTGTAAGGCGTTTAACGCAGAAACTCAAAATATGGAACCTGGGATGCCGATTCCGGTGGTGATTACCGCTTATGGTGACCGTACTTTCAGTTTTACGACCAAAACGCCACCGGCCAGCTATTTCTTGAAAAAGGCGGCTAAGTTGGCCAAAGGGTCAGGGACGCCGGGCAAAGCAGTCGCTGGTCGCGTAACGATGGCGCAGGTGCGTGAGATTGCTGAGGCCAAGATGGTCGATCTGAACGCATATGATTTAGATCAGGCCTCGAAAATGATAGCCGGAACGGCGCGGTCTATGGGCCTGGAAGTGGAGGGTGCATAATGGCTTTCAAAGGTAAACGTCTTAAATCGGCCTATGATAATATTGACCCCAATGCGACTTATGATGTCGACGCCGCAGTCAAGATGATCAAAGAGTACGCGTCAAAAACCAAGTTCGACGAAACCGTTGAAATTGCCATGAATCTTGGGGTTGATCCCCGCCATGCCGATCAAATGGTTCGTGGGACTGTCGCATTGCCAAACGGTACCGGAAAATCGGTTCGTGTCGCCGTCTTCGCACGTGGCGATAAAGCCCAGGAAGCGACCGACGCAGGTGCGGAATTGGTTGGCGCTGAAGAGCTGGCTGAATCCATTCAGAAAGGCGAGATGAACTTTGAGCGCTGCATCGCGACGCCTGATATGATGGCCGTTGTTGGGCGTTTGGGAAAAATTCTCGGCCCAAAAGGGCTCATGCCTAATCCAAAACTGGGTACTGTGACGCCAGATGTCGCTGGTGCCGTTCAAGCTGCTAAAGCGGGTCAGATCGAATTTCGCGTTGAAAAAGCCGGTATCGTTCACGCTGGTATCGGCAAGACGAGCTTCAGCGAAGAAAAAATTAAGGAAAACGTGCTCGCCTTTATTGGCGCAATTTCTAAAGCCAAGCCGAGTGGCGTTAAAGGCACCTATATGAAAAAGACCAGCCTGAGCTCTACCATGGGGCCCGGGTTGACTCTCGATATTGGTGAAATTTTAAGCTAACGGCGTAGTGTGAAATTTCCTTCCGCTTTGGTGGAAGGGGTCAGGAGGCATCTGATTGAGATGCTTCCGACCTGTCCGAGACTGCAGGTGCCGTCATTGTACGGTTTAAGGGGGTATCCCGCCTGCACAGGCAGTGTAAGAACCGTTTTTTTGCCACGTTGGCATGTTAACGGCTTGAGCGATTGCACTGGACAGGCGTGTAGGTTTCGAAATGAACGGCCCTGTGGGCCCTAAATTTGAAACCATTGTGCAACGGCATTTTACCCGCATGGTGTGGGTATCAAGCCAAATATTGGAGACGTTAAGTGGACCGGACACAAAAAGAAGACCTGGTCGCTTCTCTTCGCGCGACGTTTGAAGACACAAACATGGTTGTTGTTACCCATTATTCCGGGCTGACAGTGACGGAATTGGGCGATCTTCGCGGACAAATGCGTGAAGCGGGCGCAAGCTTCAAAGTGACCAAAAACCGGCTCACACGTCTTGCTTTGGAAGGTACGAAGTTCGAGGGACTTAGCGATCTGTTCACAGGGCCGACGGCAATTGCCTATTCGGAAGATTCTGTGGCGGCCGCTAAAGTTGCTGTCAAGTTTGCCAAGGGGAATGAGAAGCTCGTCGTTATCGGCGGCGGTCTCGGTTCCGAGGTGCTTGATATCGACACTGTTATGGCGTTGGCAACGTTGCCGTCGCTTGATGAACTTCGTGGCAAAATTGTTGGCCTGCTCAACGCGCCAGCAACCCGTATCGCAGGTGTGCTTCAAGCCCCTGCGGGTCAGGTTGCCCGTGTGATCGGTGCCTACGGTTCCCAAGGTTAAGATTAATAGTGAAATCCGGTTTCCAATTGAAAACCTCGTTCAAGTCTAAGGAGTTATTGAAAAATGGCTGATTTACAAAAAATTGCAGACGAACTTTCTGGCCTGACCGTCATGGAGGCGGCGGAGCTTTCCAAAATGCTTGAAGAGCAGTGGGGCGTTTCCGCTGCCGCTCCAGTTGCAGTTGCCGCAGTTGCTGGTGACGTTGCTGGTGCTGTTGAAGAAAAAGACGAATTTGATGTTATTCTGGCCGCTTTTGGCGAAAAGAAAATTAATGTCATTAAAGAAGTTCGCGCCATCACGGGCCTTGGCCTGAAAGAAGCTAAGGAGCTGGTTGAAGGCGCTCCGAAGGCGATCAAAGAAGGCGTTAAGAAAGAAGAAGCCGAAGAAATCAAGAAAAAACTTGAAGAAGCCGGCGCGACTATCGAGCTCAAATAACGGGGCTCCCAGGTGGGGTTCTGCCGGACCTCAACTGTGTAAACAACCAAACAGCCTGACGGGATTTTTCCGTCGGGCTGTTTCGGCAGACACGCTGGATGTTCCAGCGAATAAATTCAGCTGGTAAAACCAGTAACAAGACCCGGTGTCCGCCCGAAATGGCTTTACCGCAGCCGGGAAACGCGGACGCCTTTACCGCGCTGGAGCCTGTTCAATCTGAACACTTCAGCAGATCGTTGTGATTTTACTGTATGGGTGCGGTCACTGTGCAGGAAAATCTAGAAAATTTTATTGGTGAAGGTACTGTAATGGCTACTTCTTTTTCGGGTCGCAAACGTATTCGTAAGGACTTTGGTCGCTTGGCGACTGCTGTCGAAATGCCCAATCTTATTGAAGTTCAGAAATCGTCTTACGAGAGCTTCTTGCAACGCAAAACCCCGGTTTCAGAACGGGATCAGGCTGGGTTGCAAGAAGTTTTTAAGTCGGTGTTTCCGATTCACGATTTTTCTGAGCGGGGAACGCTTGAATTCGTTTCCTACGAATTTGAAGAACCTAAATACGATGTTGAGGAATGCCAACAGCGTGGCATGACCTTCGCAGCTCCATTAAAGGTGACATTGCGCCTCGTGGTCTGGGACATTGATGAGGATACACAGGCGCGTTCAATTCGCGACGTCAAAGAACAAGACGTCTACATGGGCGACATGCCTTTGATGACATCCAACGGCACCTTTGTGGTTAATGGTACAGAGCGTGTGATCGTGTCGCAGATGCATCGCTCGCCCGGTGTGTTCTTTGATCACGACAAAGGTAAAACCCATTCATCTGGCAAATTCTTATTTGCCGCGCGGATCATCCCGTACCGTGGTTCTTGGATGGATTTCGAATTTGACGCCAAGGACTTGGTTTACGTGCGTATTGACCGTCGCCGTAAACTTCCAGTGACGACGTTGTTGTTAGCACTACAAAGTGATGAGGCGGAAAAGGCCCTCGCAGATGCCGAAAAATCTGGTGTCACGCTCGACGCCAGTGAAATCTCTGGTATGTCTCCGTCGGAAATTTTGAATTATTTCTATTCTTCGGTACCGTTCACCAAGGTAAAACGCGGTTGGAAAACGTTGTTTAACGGCGATGTACTTCGTGGGACCAAACTGACATCTGATCTGGTTGACGCCAAAAGCGGAAAAGTCATGCTGGAAGCCGGCAAGAAAGTAACCCCACGTGCGCTTCGTCAGCTTGAAGAAAAAGACTTCAAAGAAGTCTTGGTCAATGACGGCGATTTGATTGGTCGTTACGTTGCTGAAGATATTGTTAATCTGGAAACCGGCGAAATCTACTTGGAAGTCGGCGGTGAAATTACCGAAGAAATTCAGGAAATTCTGAATGACACTGGGGTCAAGGACATCAATACCCTAGCCATCGATCATGTAAACGTCGGGCCTTATATTCGCAATACACTGGCCGTCGATAAAAACATGAGCCGTGAAGAGGCGTTGATCGATATTTACCGAGTCATGCGTCCGGGTGAACCCCCGACCTTGGATACCGCTCAAGCGCTTTTCAACAGCCTGTTTTTTGATTCCGAGCGTTATGATTTGAGCTCAGTCGGTCGTGTCAAAATGAATTCGCGTCTTGGCTTTGATACCGAAGATTCCCTACGTGTACTGCGCAAGGAAGACATCCTTGAGGTCGTTCGCGTGATGGTCGAATTGAAGGACGGTCGCGGTGAAATCGACGATATTGATCACTTAGGCAATCGTCGTGTTCGTTCCGTCGGTGAATTGATGGAAAATCAGTACCGTGTCGGCCTGTTAAGAATGGAACGGGCGATCCGTGAGCGGATGAGTTCGGTCGATATTGACACGGTCATGCCGCACGATTTGATCAATGCTAAACCTGCAGCGGCCGCAGTTCGAGAGTTCTTTGGATCGTCGCAGTTGTCTCAGTTTATGGATCAAACCAATCCGCTTTCTGAAATCACCCACAAAAGGCGTCTATCGGCGCTCGGGCCGGGTGGTTTGACGCGCGAACGCGCTGGTTTCGAAGTGCGAGACGTTCACCCGACACACTATGGTCGTATCTGTCCAATTGAAACGCCGGAAGGCCCGAATATTGGTCTGATCAACTCTTTAGCCACATTCGCCCGGGTCAACAAATACGGCTTCATCGAAACGCCTTACCGCAAAGTCAAAGACGGTTTGGTCAAAGAGGAAGTTGTCTATCTGTCGGCCATGGAAGAAGGCCGTTATACGGTGGCCCAGGCTAACGAACCAATTGATAATAAGGGTAAATTTGTCAATGATTTGGTGAGTTCACGCAGGGGCGGTGACTACTTGTTGTCGATGCCGGAAGAAATTAATTATATCGACGTATCGCCCAAGCAACTTGTTTCGGTGGCAACGGCACTAATTCCGTTTCTTGAAAACGATGATGCCAACCGCGCCCTTATGGGGTCAAACATGATGCGCCAAGCGGTGCCGTTGGTTAAAGCCGAGGCGCCATTGGTTGGAACCGGAATGGAAATGCCAGTTGCTCGCGATTCAGGGGCAACCATTGTCGCTAAGCGCGGTGGGATTGTTGATCAGGTTGATGCCACACGTATCGTTATTCGCGCCGATGAAGATGGGGCTAATATCGACACTGGTGTTGATATCTATAATTTGTCGAAATTCCAGCGCTCAAACCAAAACACGTCCATTCATCAGCGTCCCTTGGTTAAGGTTGGTGATATCGTCAAAACTGGTGATACGATTGGCGATGGGCCGTCGACGGATATGGGCGATTTGGCCCTTGGCCGCAACGTGCTGGTCGCGTTTATGCCGTGGAACGGGTACAACTTCGAAGATTCGATTTTGATCTCGGAACGGATCGTGCGCGATGATGTCTTTACGTCGATCCACATCGAAGAATTTGAAGTTATGGCCCGTGATACCAAACTGGGTCAGGAAGAAATTACCCGTGATATCCCCAACGTTGGCGAAGAAGCTCTCAAAAACCTGGACGAAGCGGGCATTACTTATATCGGTGCAGAAGTTAAACCGGGCGATATTCTGGTCGGTAAGGTGACGCCAAAAGGCGAAAGCCCGATGACACCGGAAGAAAAACTTCTTCGTGCGATTTTTGGTGAAAAGGCCTCTGATGTTCGTGACACATCTCTTCGACTGCCTCCTGGTGTTGCCGGTACGGTTGTTGAAGTGCGGGTGTTTTCGCGTCGAGGCGTTGACAAGGATGAGCGGGCTCTATCCATCGAGCGCGCTGAAATTGAACATCTTGCAAAAGACCGGGACGATGAACGAACCATTTTGGAAGGCAGCTTCCAGGCACGTCTAACCTCTTTGCTTTTAAACAAAAAGGCCGTTGGCGGACCGAAAGGCCTCGACGAGGGGGCAAAGTTGACGCAAGACGTTCTTGATCAATTCACTGTCGGTCAAATGGCGCAAATTGTTATCGCTGACGATGCGGCTATGAAAGACGTAGAAACCCTCAAAGGGCGGTTTGAAGAAGATATCTCGCATCTGCAAAAACGCTTTGAAGACAAAGTCGATAAGCTGCAGCGAGGCGACGATCTGAGCCCCGGTGTAATGAAGATGGTCAAGGTGTTTGTCGCCGTGAAGCGCAAGCTTCAACCGGGTGATAAAATGGCCGGTCGTCACGGTAATAAAGGTGTTATTTCCAAAATCATTCCGATTGAAGACATCCCACACCTTAAAGACGGCACCCCCGTTGATATCGTGCTAAATCCACTCGGTGTTCCGTCGCGTATGAATGTTGGGCAGATTCTTGAAACCCATCTCGGCTGGGCATGCCACGGCTTGGGACGTCAGATCAGTGACATGCTTGAGACCTATCGTGTGAACGGTTCTGACACCAAAGCAATCAGAGAAAAGTTGAAAGAAATCTACGGACCTGACGTCTACAAACAAGAAATGCAGGACCTGACAGACGAAGATCTGATTGAGATGAGCGGTAACCTTCGAAACGGCGTGCCGATAGCCACGCCTGTCTTTGACGGGGCTGTTGAAAAAGACGTTGTCAATATGCTTGAGATGGCCGGGCTTGATGGTTCTGGTCAAGAGACGTTGATTGATGGTCGGACGGGTGAAACCTTCGCCCGTAAGGTTACGGTCGGCTTTATCTACATCCTCAAGCTTCACCATTTGGTGGATGACAAAATCCATGCCCGGTCGATTGGCCCGTACTCCCTTGTTACTCAGCAGCCGTTGGGTGGTAAGGCGCAGTTTGGTGGTCAGCGCTTCGGTGAGATGGAGGTCTGGGCACTTGAGGCGTATGGTGCTGCCTATACCTTGCAGGAAATGCTTACAGTCAAATCTGATGATGTTTCTGGGCGGACGAAAGTCTATGAAGCCATCGTTCGTGGGGATAATACCTTTGAAGCGGGCATTCCTGAATCATTCAATGTTTTGGTCAAGGAATTACATTCCCTCGGCCTTAACGTCGAACTTAATTAAGCGCGCTGACCCAAGGAGATAGAGTTATGAATGAATTGGTGAAGATTTTCGGTCAGCCGCAGGGAACCCAGCGGTTCGACCACATCCAGATTTCCATCGCCTCGCCGGAGCGTATTCGTTCCTGGTCATTTGGTGAAATCAAAAAACCCGAAACCATTAACTATCGGACATTCAAGCCGGAACGTGATGGCTTGTTTTGTGCACGTATTTTCGGCCCGGTAAAAGATTACGAGTGCCTGTGCGGAAAATATAAACGGATGAAATACAAAGGCATCGTCTGCGAAAAATGCGGTGTCGAAGTCACGCTTCAGAAAGTGCGGCGTGAACGCATGGGGCATATCGAACTGGCGTCGCCAGTTGCCCACATCTGGTTCCTGAAGTCATTGCCAAGCCGCATTGGTCTGCTGGTTGACATGACCTTGAAAGATCTTGAGAAAGTCCTCTACTTTGAAAATTACGTGGTTGTTGAGCCAGGCCTAACACCCTTGAGTTTGCATGAGATGCTAACTGAAGAACAGTATCAGAATGCCATGGACGAATATGGTGAAGATACCTTCGAAGTCGGCATTGGAGCGGAAGCGCTTCGTGGAATGTTGAAGGCGATTGACCTGGAAGCGGAGCTTGAAACCCTTAAAATTGATCTTAAGGAAACAGGCTCAGAAGCCAAACGTAAAAAGTACGTCAAACGCCTGAAGCTGATCGAAGCCTTCATAGAATCTGGCGCTCGTCCTGAATGGTTGATCCTTGAAGTGGTCCCGGTCCTACCGCCGGAACTTCGTCCATTGGTTCCGCTTGATGGCGGACGTTTTGCCACATCCGATCTTAACGATTTGTACCGTCGTGTGATTAACCGTAACAACCGCCTGAAACGCCTGATTGAACTTCGGGCGCCAGACATCATTGTCCGCAACGAAAAACGCATGCTGCAGGAATCGGTAGACGCGTTGTTTGATAACGGTCGTCGTGGTCGTGCAATTACTGGTGCCAACAAACGTCCTCTGAAATCCTTGGCTGACATGCTGAAGGGAAAACAGGGCCGTTTCCGGCAGAACTTACTTGGGAAGCGTGTCGATTATTCTGGTCGCTCAGTTATTGTTGTGGGTCCGGAATTGAAGCTGCACCAATGCGGTTTACCGAAAAAGATGGCGCTCGAACTCTTTAAACCGTTCATTTACGCCAAGCTTGAATTGTACGGCATGGCAACCACCATCAAGGCGGCCAAGCGGATGCTTGAAAAAGAACGTCCTGAAGTCTGGGACATTCTTGAAGAGGTCATTCGTGAACATCCAATCTTGTTGAACCGTGCGCCAACCCTCCACCGGTTGGGGATTCAGGCCTTTGAACCCCATTTGATCGAAGGCAAGGCCATTCAGCTTCATCCGCTGGTTTGTGCTGCCTTTAACGCTGATTTCGATGGTGATCAGATGGCCGTTCACGTGCCACTATCGCTGGAAGCCCAGCTCGAAGCCCGGGTCCTGATGATGTCGACCAACAACATCTTGAGTCCGTCCAGTGGCAAGCCGATTATTGTTCCGTCTCAAGATATCGTGCTTGGTCTGTATTTCATGACCCTTGCCGTTGATAACGACAAGGGTGCCGGAATGGTGTTTGCCGACGAGGCCGAAATTCAACATGCGTTGGATGCCGGTGAAGTCGGCCTGCATGCCAAAATTCAGGCCCGTTATCATACCGTCGACGACAAGGGGCAGCCGATTATCCAGCGCGTTGAGACCACACCTGGTCGCATGTTGCTGGCAGAAGTCTTTCCTCGTAACAAGAACGTGCCGTTCGACTTGATCAATCAACTTCTGACCAAGAAGGAAATCTCAAATGTTATCGACGAGATTTACCGCCACTGCGGTCAGAAAGACACCGTCGTTTTCTGTGATCGGATGATGGGCCTGGGCTTCAAGTTTGCCTGTAAGGCCGGTATTTCCTTTGGTAAGGACGACCTGATCATTCCGGATGCCAAGGAAAAGCTTGTTGGTAAAACTGAATCCTTGGTTAAGCAATATGAACAACAGTACCAAGATGGTCTGATTACGCAGGGTGAGAAATACAACAAGGTTGTTGATGCGTGGTCACACTGTACCGATCAAGTGGCTGAAGAAATGATGGCCGGCATTACCACAGACGAAGGCAGCGCTGATTTGAACTCTGTCTATATGATGGCGCACTCTGGCGCCCGTGGTTCCGTTGCCCAGATGAAACAGTTGGCCGGTATGCGTGGTCTTATGGCCAAACCGTCCGGGGAAATCATCGAAACGCCGATCATTTCAAACTTCAAGGAAGGTTTGACCGTTCTTGAATACTTCAACTCCACCCACGGTGCTCGTAAAGGGCTTGCAGATACTGCCTTGAAGACGGCTAACTCTGGATATCTGACCCGTCGTTTGGTTGATGTTGCCCAGGATTGCATCATTCGTGAGGAAGATTGCAAAACCAAACGCGGTATCACCGTTGATGCTGTTGTCGAAGGCGGGGAAGCAATTGCACCGCTAACGGAGCGGGTCCTTGGGCGGACCTCTGCCGATGATGCGCTTCACCCGGAAACCGGAAAGGTCCTATTCAAAGCCAACTCGATGGTCACCGAAGAGCTGTGTGTCCTGCTTGAAGAAGCGGACATCCAATCGCTTCGTATTCGGTCTGTGTTGACGTGCGAGACAGAAGAAGGGGTTTGCGGCAAGTGTTATGGTCGTGACTTGGCCCGTGGAACCGAAGTTAACCAGGGTGAGGCTGTAGGTGTTATCGCCGCTCAATCGATTGGCGAGCCGGGTACTCAGCTGACCATGCGGACGTTCCATATTGGTGGCGCCGTGCAGCGAGGAACCGAACAGTCGAATATTGAGGCCACGGTCAACGGCAAGGTCCAGTTTACCAATTGTACAACGGTTAAGAACTCCAGCGGACTTCAGGTGTTGATGAGCCGTAACGGGGAATTGGCTATTATTGATGAGCAAGGGCGGGAACGTGCCCGCCACCGTGTGCCTTATGGGGCACACTTCTTGGTTAGTGATAAGGCTGACGTTGAGCGCGGCGACAAGCTCGCTGAATGGGATCCTTATACACTTCCGGTGGTCTCTGAAATCGCTGGTACGGCCAACTACATGGATCTTAATGAAGGTCTGTCACTAACTGAGCGCCTTGATGAGGCGACCGGTATTGCCTCAAAAGTTGTCATCGATTGGAAGCAATTACCAAAAGGCTCCGAACTTAAGCCTCGGATTACGATTCGCGACAAAAATGACGAGGTTATTACCTTGGAGAGCGGGCTTGAAGCACGTTACTTCCTATCAGTGGATTCGATTCTGTCCGTGCAAAACGGTCAGGAGGTTCATGCGGGTGATATCTTGGCACGTATTCCACGCGAATCAGCGAAAACTCGTGACATCACCGGTGGTCTGCCGCGCGTCGCTGAATTGTTTGAGGCCCGCAAGCCTAAGGACTATGCGATTATCGCAGAGAACGAAGGCCGGGTGGAATTTGGCAAGGATTACAAAAACAAGCGCCGAATTGTCGTTATTCCTGCCGAAGGTGAAGAGGAAAAGGTCGAATACCTCATTCCCAAGGGAAAACACATCTCTGTTCAAGAGGGTGATTATGTGCGAATCGGCGATCCCTTGATGGATGGCAACCCGGTACCACACGATATTCTGCGGATTCTGGGGGTTGAGGCGCTTGCTGAATACTTGATCAATGAGATTCAGGACGTGTACCGACTCCAGGGCGTGAAGATCAATGACAAGCACATTGAGGTTATTGTCCGTCAGATGTTGCAAAAAGTCGAAGTCAGCACTGGTGGAGATACGACGTTGCTGGTCGGCGAACTGGTTGATCGTAAGGAATTTGATCGAATCAATGCCAAAGCCAAGAAAGACGGTGACCGTGTGGCAGAGGCCGCACCAGTATTGCAGGGAATCACCAAAGCGAGTTTGCAAACACAGTCGTTCATTTCCGCAGCATCCTTCCAGGAAACCACTAGGGTTCTGACCGAAGCATCTGTCTCCGGGAAGATCGATAAGCTGATTGGATTGAAGGAAAATGTCATTGTCGGACGTCCAATTCCGGCCGGAACAGGGTCCATAATGACCCAATACCGGCAAGTCGCGGCCGTCAGGGACGAAGAGAAAACAGCCCTGGAAGCCAAGCGTCAAGCCGAACTTGAAGCCCAACATGCGGCAGATAGGGCGGCAAAGACTTCGGTCGACGACGCTGTTATTGACGGCGCTGACTGACGAAGAAAAGAACAACCGTGATCGGTGGCCCGGGAAAATCCGGGTCACCCAAACGCGGCGAAAACCGGCCTATTTTAGTGCTTGACCCTAATGAAGGCCGTGACTATATTCCGGCCACCTCGCGGGATTGGTGGTGGGTCGAACGACCCAGACGCAGTCCCACAAACGAGTTAGGAAAAACAATTTGGTTTAAACGCCGCTGGGAAACTGGAACTCCTGGCGCGTCGTTTATTTTGAGGCCACACAAGGGGCAGCGTGTTTTGCTTTCTCTTGTACTTTTTGTGGCTGACTTATTTCACCTCGGTGAACCGAACCGTTAGAAGATTGGACGACACGAATGCCAACTATCAATCAATTGATTCGTAACCCTCGCAAGGCGCCTGAGAAGCGGACTAAAGTTCCTGCTCTTGAAGCCTGCCCACAAAAGCGTGGGGTTTGCACGCGTGTGTATACGACGACCCCAAAAAAGCCGAACTCGGCTCTTCGTAAGGTTGCCCGTGTGCGTCTAACCAACGGTTTTGAAGTTACCAGTTATATCCCCGGTGAGGGGCATAACCTGCAAGAACACTCCGTCGTCCTTCTGCGCGGTGGTCGTGTTAAGGATTTGCCGGGTGTCCGCTATCACATTATTCGTGGCGCGCTGGATACCCAGGGCGTCTCCGATCGTCGCCAGCGTCGTTCCAAATATGGCGCCAAACGGCCAAGCTAAGGATCTGAATAGATGTCACGTCGTCACGCAGCAGTAAAACGCCAGATTCTTCCTGACCCCAAATTCAAGGATCTGGTTGTCGCGAAGTTCACCAACAGTCTTATGTTGGATGGTAAAAAATCAATCGCCGAATCAATTCTTTATGATGCACTCGATATCGTTGAGAAGAAGGGGAAAGATGACCCTCTGAAAATGTTTCACGAAGCTCTTGATAATGTTAAGCCGTCGGTTGAAGTTCGATCCCGCCGGGTTGGCGGTGCAACCTATCAGGTGCCTGTTGAGGTTCGCAATGATCGTCGTCAGGCACTGGCGATCCGCTGGTTAATCGACATGGCCCGTAAGCGCTCTGAAAACACGATGACGGAACGGTTGTCTGGTGAACTTTTGGATGCTGCCAACAATCGTGGTGCGGCTGTTAAGAAACGCGAAGATACCCACAAGATGGCAGAGGCTAACAAAGCATTCTCCCATTATCGCTGGTAATCAAGAAGGTAAGTTAAGTCCATGGCCCGCATCACTCCACTGAACATGTACCGCAATATTGGCATTATGGCCCATATTGATGCCGGTAAAACCACAACCACCGAACGGATTCTTTATTACACGGGGAAATCCTACAAGATTGGTGAAGTCCACGACGGTAATGCGACGATGGATTGGATGGAGCAGGAGCAGGAACGTGGGATTACGATCACGTCTGCAGCGACCACGACTTTCTGGAATGATCATCGTATCAATATAATCGACACCCCCGGCCACGTTGATTTCACGATTGAGGTCGAGCGGTCGCTTCGTGTGCTTGATGGCGCTGTTGCTGTGTTTGATTCGGTTGCAGGTGTTGAGCCACAGTCCGAAACGGTTTGGCGTCAAGCTGACAAATATGATGTTCCGCGCATGTGTTTCGTCAACAAAATGGATCGTACCGGCGCTGATTTTTACCGCTGTGTAGACATGATCGTTGATCGCCTTGGATCCCGTCCGCTTGTGCTTCAGTTGCCGATTGGCGCTGAGTCCGACTACATTGGTTTGATTGATCTGATCAAGATGAAGGCTATTGTTTGGGACGACGAAACACTAGGCGCATCATTCCATGAAGAGGACATTCCGGCCGACCTTGCCGACAAGGCCGCAGAGTATCGTGACAATTTGATCGAAACCGCCGTTGATGCTGACGATGATGTTATGGAAGCGTACCTTGAAGGTAACGAGCCTGACGTTGAAACCCTCAAAATGTGCATCCGTAAGGGAACCATCGCCGGTATCTTTGTTCCGGTTTTGAACGGAACTGCGTTTAAAAACAAAGGCGTTCAGCCGCTGTTGGATGCCGTTGTCGATTATATGCCTGCACCGACTGATGTTGCTGCGATCAAGGGCGTTGATGTCAAGGACGAAACCAAGGACATTGTTCGTGAGAACTCAGACGATGCACCGTTTTCCTGTCTAGCCTTCAAAATTATGAACGACCCGTTTGTCGGGTCGTTGACATTTGCGCGGATTTATTCGGGGGTGTTAAATACAGGTGACACGGTAATTAATACTGTTAAGGGCAAAAAAGAGCGCGTCGGACGTATGTTGGAGATGCACTCCAACTCTCGAGAAGATGTAAAAGAAGCCCGTGCCGGTGACATTATCGCTTTTGCCGGTATGAAAAGCACGACCACCGGTGACACCCTTTGCGATCCCAGTAGTCAGGTGATCCTCGAGCGCATGGAGTTCCCCGATCCGGTTATTGAGATCGCGGTGGAGCCAAAAACTAAATCTGATCAGGAAAAAATGGGTGTCGCACTGCAGCGGTTGGCTGCAGAAGATCCGTCTTTCCGGGTCGCTTCCGATGAAGAGAGCGGGCAAACGATCATCAAGGGGATGGGCGAGCTTCACCTCGATATTATCGTTGATCGAATGATGCGTGAATTCAAGGTCGATGCAAATATTGGTCAGCCTCAAGTGGCCTACCGTGAAACCATCTCTAAAGTGGCTGATATTGATTACACCCACAAAAAGCAGACGGGTGGTTCTGGTCAGTTTGCCCGTGTTAAGATCGTTTTTGAGCCGCTAGAGTCTGGGGTCGGGTTTGAATTTGTAAACAAAGTTACCGGTGGTAACGTTCCGCGCGAATTTATTCCTGGTGTTGAAAAGGGGCTGGCAAGCGCCATGGAAAGCGGTGTTTTGACCGGCTTCCCCGTGACGGGTCTTAAGGCAACGCTGTATGATGGCAATTCTCATGACGTTGACTCTAGCGTTATGGCCTTTGAAATTGCGGCGCGTGCGGCGTTTCGCGAAGGATGTCGTCAAGCGGCGCCTAAGTTGTTGGAGCCGACGATGAAGGTCGAGGTCGTTACGCCTGAGGAATACATGGGCGATATTATTGGCGATCTTAACAGTCGTCGTGGGCAAGTCGGCGGCATGGATCAACGGGGTAATGCCCGGGTGATTGACGCGTTGGTGCCGCTGGCAAATATGTTTGGTTATGTGAACATGCTTCGCTCTCTGTCACAGGGGCGGGCGCAGTTCACCATGACTTTTGACCACTATTCGGTGGTTCCAAATCAAGTTTCCGAGGAAATCCAAGCTAAGCTAGCTGGTTAAAGGTCTCGGGTAGATATTAACGTTCGGTACAGGGTGATATAGCCATGGCGAAAGAAAAGTTTGAGCGGACCAAACCGCATTGCAACATCGGCACGATTGGTCATGTTGATCATGGTAAGACGACGTTGACGGCGGCGATTACCAAGGTTTTGGCTGAGTCAGGTGGGGCT
>Ga0316203_1000803_pt1 | contig 29985 bp, 20 predicted proteins | sample 6monrhotite_MG_FD_204940 | JGI IMG/M metagenome (GOLD analysis project Ga0316203, IMG submission 204940) | Microbial mat bacterial communities from mineral coupon in-situ incubated in ocean water Damariscotta River, Maine, United States -... | ecosystem: Environmental > Aquatic > Marine >... | reverse complement strand
ACCAGTATGGTCAATGGATTGCGAACGGTATTAGCAAAATCAACTACGGCACAGTATTATCCGATGTGGCGGCAAAACAGATCAGGGAAAATACCCGAACTAACGCTTCCAGTGATTACACTGGCTTAGTAAAGGGCATCAATTGTGCCGTTGCCATTGAAGTTGAGCGCTGCGTACGTCTATGGGGAGCGGCTGATCGCGCTGCTGAAGTGCTGCTACAATGCCAGCCGTGGAACCCGGTGGAACATCTCATTGTCTACAACACCGAAGGTCTGGATGATCGCGGCGCAGAGACCATGATGGCGGAAGGTCGCCGGGTGCTTTCCGCCATACCGGGGGTGCGTGAAGTGTACAGTGGCGAAGCGGTGCAAGCGGATGCCCCTTATCGGTACACTTGGCTGATTCGTTTTTGCCATCCAGCGGTGATCGACAGCTATCGCGAACATCCGGCGCATGTCGCTTTTGCTGACAACTTGTTCCGGCCAGTGGCAGGCAAACGTATCAGCATTGATTTTCAGCCCGTCAATACCCCCTAATATTTCATTGAACACGAAAGCGCGTAATATCATAACTTGGTAAAATCCTCTGATGTTTACTGATCAACCATTTCAAACAGTGTGACTTCGAATATGACTTCTGATCCATCAGCAGCCGTTGATCCGCAACAATTGACATCAACCAGTTTTGCCGTTGAGGGCATGACTTGCGGGGCATGTGCCGTCCGTCTTGAAAAAGCACTGGGTCAGGCATCCGGGATCGGTAGTGCTGCCATCAATTTTGCGTTGGAGCGTGCGGATATTGCCTATGACGCCGATCAAATTGATGTCGTTGGTGTAGCAAATGTAATCCGAAATTCAGGGTTTGATGTGGCCCGCGAGACATTTTCTTTTCCGGTTGAGGGTATGACTTGCAGTGCTTGCGCAGGGCGCATTGAAAAAGCGCTGATGGCTGTACCTGGCGTTTCCGAGGCAAGCGTTAACCTGGCTTTGGAGCGTGCAGACGTAACTGGTATTTCCGGAGTTGTCCAGCTGGATATGTTGGCAGATGCTGTTGATCGCGCGGGTTTCAAGGCGGTTATTATTTCTGCCTCTGAAGAGCAGGCTCGCGTTGAGGAGGCACACCGTGCCAGAGAGGAAGCAGCGCTCCGTCGTGAAAAATACCTGTTGATTGCATCAGCCTTGCTGGCTTTACCTTTGGCTTCACAGATGGCGGCCATGGCAGGCCTTGGCAGCTTTCACCTCTCACCCTGGGTCGAGTGGTTGCTGGCTACTCCCGTACAATTCATTATCGGTGCCCGCTTTTATAAAGGCGCTTACAAATCATTGCGAGCAGGTGCCGGTAATATGGACGTGCTGGTGGCGCTGGGCACTTCTGCCGCCTATTTTTACAGTGTTTACCTGCTTTTCACCCTTCAAAACGCCCACGGGCAATTGTACTTTGAAGCCTCTGCGGTGTTGATTACTTTAATCCTGGCCGGAAAGTTCATGGAGAGCAAAGCCAAACGTGGCACCACACTGGCGATCAGACAGTTGATGGAACTTCGCCCCCAGGTTGCCCGAGTGCGTTGTGGCGACGGTTCGGAGCGGGAGCTGCCCATCGCCGAAGTCAAAGCCTCCGATATCGTCATCGTTAAGCCTGGTGAAAACCTCCCGGTTGATGGCGAAGTGTTGGCGGGTCGCAGTGAAGTCGACGAAGCGCTGATTACCGGAGAAAGTCTGCCGGTAGAAAAAGCTCAGGGTGACAGGGTGACCGGAGGATCGATTAACGGTACCGGTCTGCTGGAAATCAAGGCGACCAAAGTCGGTAAAGATTCCACGTTGTCGAAAATTATCCGGTTGGTTGAGAATGCCCAGGCTGGCAAGGCACCGGTGCAGCGTCTGGTGGACCGGATTAGTGAAATATTTGTACCCATTGTCCTTGTGATCGCGGTCGTCACATTTGTTGTTCAGTATGGTGTTGTCACAGATGGCACGTTTGAAACAGCACTGATTGCTGCTGTATCCGTACTGGTCATTGCCTGTCCCTGTGCCCTGGGGTTGGCGACACCGACGGCCATTATGACGGGCACTGGTGCGGCTGCCCGGTCTGGAATTCTGATCAAGGACGTGGAATCCCTTGAACATGCCCACGGGCTGACGGCCATCATATTTGATAAAACCGGCACTCTAACCGAGGGCAGACCAAATATTATTTCCATCCATGCTGTGCGGGGTAGCGAAGATGAATTGCTCGCTATTGCCGGATCAATTCAACAGGGCAGTGAACATCCTCTGGCAAAGGCAATTCTGGATCAAACAATGGAAAGGGGATTAGCACTTTCACCTGTGGATGATTTTCAGAGCCACACGGGTACAGGGGTATCGGGAAAGCTATCGGGAAAGCCAATTTTCATTGGTAATAAAGAATTGCTGGTCAACAATGAAATTGACCCATCGGCTGCTGGTGAACTTGCGCAACAATGGCAGGATGAAGCAAAAACCGTCATCTGGATTGCAGATCAACAAGGTGTCATGGGTATTATCGCAATTGCCGACCCGCTGCGCAGCGGTGCCAAATCTGCTATTCGGGCACTGGAGAATATGAAAATCAAGACCCTGATGTTGTCCGGTGATGCGCCCAACGTTGCTCAGGCAATTGGCGCACAGGCAGGTGTTACTGATGCGCGAGGTGGCGTTAAGCCGGATGGGAAATCACTGGTCGTCAACGAATTGAAAGAAGCGGGTTATAAGGTGGGCATGATTGGTGATGGTATTAATGATGCGCCAGCGCTGGCAGCGGCTGATGTGGGTATCGCCATGGGTACAGGCACGGGTATTGCCATGGAAACCGCTGGCATTACCCTGATGCGACCTGATCCCCGCTTGGTGGCCGCATCGATTTCCATCAGTCGTGCCACTTTCAGCAAGATCCAACAGAATCTTTTCTGGGCATTTATTTACAATATTGTCGGTATACCTCTCGCGGCAATGGGCATGTTGACCCCGACAATAGCAGGTGCCGCAATGGCATTGAGTAGTGTCAGTGTTGTCTGTAACTCTTTACTGTTACGACGCTGGAAACCTGACTTGTAACTACCCAGCTTACCTTTGACTTGTCCGGTTACGGCATCAAAAGTGCTCATTTACACTTGTAAACCCCGCGCTTTTTCTTTGTCTTCGAACAAATCAAAGGCAATCTGAGCAGTGACAAGCATTTAAAATTTAGGCTGGGTAATTATCCTGGTTTTTCAAAAACAGACTAACGGAGCGTGAAAATGGAACGTATAGAAATTCGTGTTGATGGAATGACCTGTGGTGGATGCGTAAAGAGCATCCAGAATGCACTGACTCATCGCGATGGCATTACATCTGCGACAGCTGACCTGGACAGTTCAACGGTAGCGGTCGAATTTGATTCAGGTGTGATTCAACAAAATGCTATCGAGCAAGCGATCACCGAGGCCGGATTCAGCGTTGCTGCTTAGTTAGAGTGCCGCCGTAACTTCTCTTTTTACTTCTCGAATTTTTTGATTGAAGAATGGGGATTCCTGGGAAAGCGCATGCCTTCCCAGGAAGGATGGCTTACTGTTTTTCCCAGGCCATTTCGGCAAATTGCGTATCCAGTGGTGTGTGAGCCAGATGGTTGGTGTAGTTGCTCAGGGTCTTCAGTGCCACGATGCTTAAGGTGTCCAGCATGTGCTGTCGAGTGTATCCGGCATCCTGAAATGCCTTCAGCACTTCCGTGGGGACCCAGCCTTGGTGTTTCAGCACCGCAATGGTGTATTGACGCAGGGCTTCGAGACGAGCGTCGGACAAGGCTTGCTGTTGCCGCAATTGTTGCAGAATATCGGCGGGCATCTGTACCATGCTGGCAATGGTCGAATGTGCGCCGACACAATAATTGCAGTTATTTTCCGTACTCACGGTCAACGCCACGATTTGCTGCTCCACGGGAGACAATGCACATTGTTTTAATGCTTCATTGACGGCAGCGTAAGTGGCGATAGCGGTGGGCGATTCGGCAAGGACGCCATAGAGGTTGGGCAGGAAACCAAAGTCTTTTTCTGTTGCTTCCATGACGGGCAGGGAAGCAGCAGGGGCTGTGGTTTTATTGTGTACAGTGAATGACATTTTTTCCTCCTGTTACAGTTATGTTTAACGATTATTTTTGAGCGGCCATGTCGCGAATTATTTCGGTAGTGATGGGTTTTCCTGCCACCCCCCATTCACCGGAGTTGACATCTTCGATGATCACCCAGGTGACGGGGCGCATTCCTTCGCCTTCCACGGAAACAATGGCATCGGTTACCCGACTGATGATTTCCTGCTTTTGTCCGGTGGACAAAAATCCGCTGATCCCTTTGATTTGTACTAATGGCATGGTGTTTCTCCTGTAGGCCTACGTTAATGAGAGCTGCTGTTTTGGTGCCGGTTAGCGACACTGATAAATTGGACTAACTGGTCCAAAATTAGGTAAAAAAATCAGTTCAGACTACTCAAGGTAATTTTTGTAATTTCCTTCAACATTTTTTGATTTGCCCCAGCCTTAGCCATGTTGCGTAGCCCTCCTATACTGCTGAACAGATAACTGGCCAGGGCGTTGGGGTCTTTGTCGTCAGATATATCCCCTTCTATTTGCGCACGTTTGACGGCGAGTAGAAACACGGCACGCATTTTTTGGGTGCCTTTTTTCACCAGCTCGGCGATGACCGGGTCACTCTGCGCAAATTCACTGGCAGTATTCATGATCAGGCACCCAAACCGGTCATCGGTGGGTTGTTTGCTGTCGCCGATGGCGCGAAATGTGGCTTCGATAAACTGCCGGGCAGAAGGGCTTTGTTGCAGGTGGGTGCGCATGTCGTTTTCGAGTGTGCTGCGGTAGTGTTTGATACAGCGCTGGAACAGTGTGTGTTTGCTGTCGAAGGTTTGATAAAAACTGCTTTTGGAAATTTGCATGGCACTGAGCAGATCCTGCAACGAGGTTGCCGTGTAGCCCTGACGCCAAAATTGGCGCATAGCCGCTTGCAGCGCGTGCTCGGTGTCAAATTCTCTGGGTCGTCCCGCGTTCATGGCAAATAAAATAGGACCGATCAGTCCATTTGTCAATATTGTTTTAACCTAACGCATCCGTTAAACCGTAGCGAGTCAGTAAATACGTAGTTTCAGTTTGAAAGAGCCGCTAAACAGAACGGTGATTTGAGCATAGCGGCTGCACTTTCGACGGGCACTTTTAAAGTATATATCGTAACTCATTGAGTTGATTAGTTACTCCTAATGCTGTGGTATGGCTGAGCTTCATGGGTAATCAGGTAAAATTATATGCGTATAATCAATTTTATTTATATGGTTATATGTTGTAGTTTGCGTATTTTATAAACCAGTACTACACTTATAGGTTTGTGGTTGAGAACCCCGTGTTGCTATGAATATAAAGTCAAGTTTTACGGTCATTTTAATATGCATACTATTTCTCTTATGCTTCACCAATGTGCTTGCTGCCCGGATATCCGATATTCGAAACACCAAGCACAATTTCTCATCCACTGAGCTGCCATCAATTCTTGGTGGTGGCGATACCCGGGCTGTTAAAGCTGATACTGAGTCAGAGATCTGTATTTTTTGTCATACACCCCATGGCGCAAATACTGGCGCACCGGGTCCACTGTGGAATCGTGAACTATCTGGTGCAACCTACAGTACCTACAATAGTGGGTCGCTAGATGCGACTGGCGAAGGGATTGCGCTGAATCAGCCGGATGGCATATCTAAATTATGCCTGTCATGCCACGACGGTACCATCGCCATCGGCAGCGTGCGAAACCGCGCTGGTAGCGGTGGATTTCAAGCATCGCCCATTGTGACAACCGGTACCGGGGCCAGTGGCGAAATGGCCCCTGGTGAAGGTACCAATACCGGCTTCACGCGTTATTTGGGTACCGACCTGACCAATGATCATCCTATTTCCTTAACCTTTGATAGCACCTTGGCCGATGCCGATGGAGAAATGCGTTACCCCAACGCAGAATCTCATTTGGTCGTACGTCGGGGAGGCAACAGCCAGATTACAGATGTGCCGCTTGAATATGATGCGAACACTGCCACAGGTGGGCGCGTGCAGTGCAATAGCTGCCATGATCCTCATATTCGCAGCACCAATCCCTCTGAAAACATCAAATTCTTACGTCTCAATCGGCTACAAAAAGCAGAGCCAACCGGAACCGTTTTTTCAAAAGATAACGACATCATCTGCCTGGCCTGCCATGATAAAGCTGGCTGGGTGGAATCAGCCCACGCTAATGCGCAGGTGGCCAATGAAATGTACACCAATGCTGCCGCGCAAGTGCGGGAGTTTCCATTGAATACTCAGGTATGGGAGACGGCCTGTCTGGCTTGTCACGATACCCATGCGGTTGAGGGATCACGACGACTACTGCGCGAGGGAACCGATGGCCCCACAGTACCTTCGTCCAGTGGTTACCCGATCAAACAAGGTGGAAGCGCGGCTCTCGAAGAAACGTGTTACGCCTGCCACTCTGCCAATGGTGGTACCTTACAGGGACAAGGGCTTGCAGGCTTTGAAGTACCCGATATCAAGACTGATTTTACGACTATGGCACGACGCATGCCGATTACCTCCAATGATCAGCCGGCAGGTTTTGAGGTGCATGATATCGGCCGGATAGACAACGATTTAGTGGAAACCGGCCAGCGCGGTAAGGATTTCATCGAATCCCAGGCCAAATTAGGCAAAGTCAGCGCGGGGGGCTCTCTTAACAACCGTCATGTGGAATGTACGGATTGTCACAACCCGCACCGGGTTACTAAAAATCGACAATTTAATGATGATCCGTCGATCCCCTCTGCGGCTGGCACTCACGATCATACTGACACCACGATACACACCAATCTGGCATCTGGTGTATTGCGTGGAACCTGGGGCGTCGAGCCGCTGTATGGCTCTTCAGAATTTGGCAGTGAACCGGTCGACTTTACCATCAAGCGTGGCAACCCTAGTATTGGCGCTAGCACGAGTGCGGCCATGCCTTATGTTACACGTGAGTATCAAGTCTGCCTTAAATGTCATTCTAACTATGCTTATGACACACCGCCCATGCTGGGATCGTTCTCCGGCGGCACCCCTTCAGGCACCAATGCCATGACGCAGTACACCAACCAAGCCATGGAATATCAATCGCCAATAGATCACATGGGTGAAGGCACTTCTGGTACCCCCAGCGGTTCTTTTCAGGGCAGCACTGATCCTGCTGGCAACAGCGTAGATTATCGAACGAACAATCACCGCAGTTGGCACCCGGTATTACGTGAAACTGGTCGTACCGCCGTTGCCGGTGGTGGTGGCATTCGAAACGCAGATGCCAACAACTGGACTGCGCCTTTTAACAATGCCGTTGGCACCCAAACGATGTATTGCTCAGATTGTCACGGCTCTGATACCGCTAATGGCACCGTGGTTCCTAACGGCGGTGAAAACGGTAGTCCCTGGGGGCCGCATGGCTCCAACAATAACTTCATACTTAAGGGGCCATGGAGCGGTGATAGAAGTAGCGGCACTGGCGAAGGTCAACCCGATCATTTGTGCTTCAAGTGCCACGAATACGATCAATATACTGGTGGTGGTGGATTCGGCGGTGGATTCGGTGGCGGGTTCGGCGGAGGATTCGGTGGCGGAGCCGGATCAAGCGGATTCCAGGCAAGTAATTGTTTCAATTGTGGCGGAGGCAATACGAGAAATTTGCACCCCTACCACGATGCCGTTGTCTCAAATTACCGCTGTAATTTATGCCATATTGCGGTGCCTCACGGCTGGAAAAACAAGGTATTTCTGGTCAACCTAAACGATGTGGGTCCTGAGGCAGGGCTACCGGCAGGCACTCAGGTACGCAATGGTGGAGGATTCGGTGGAGGATTCGGCGGCGGCTTTGGCGGGGCGGCCCCCTATACTCAGGGCCCTTATTACAACCGTGCTGTGTTGAAAATAGATTCTTTCGCCACAAGTGGCAACTGGACACCTGGTAACTGTGGCTCATCTGGCCCACCGGGTAATGGCTCGACAGGCGTTAACTGGATGATTAGTGGTAGCGAAGCCTGTATGACCGTGCCTTAACGTGAAATTCTGCTCCAGATAATCAGGTAAATAATAATGAAATCCTACGGGATGACCTCGCAGACAAAGAGGTTTGCTTTATCGTGCGTCACCTGGTTTATAGTTTATCTCTTCAGTAATACCGCCTTTGCTGCCGCGAACACGAATACTGAAACAGATCCCTGGTATTTTCTGTATTCTGTAAATACCTTGGATCGCAGCATCGGGAGTTACCTTACCCAGCCTAGCAGCGGTAAAGTTCGCCACACTGGGCACCGACTTACCAGCCAGTTTCCCACTACCGCCATTGGCCACCCTTCTGGCCGTTTCTTGTATGTTGCCTCCAAGGTTATCGATGTTATTGAAACCTTTGAGGTAGATGCGACGACCGGCCGACTAACATTATTAAAGGAAAAAACGGTTTCTACAGGGCGAGCGCCACACCTATTTGCATTAGATCCTCAGGGACGTTTTTTATATGTGGCGTTACGCGTTGGAGGTGTGGCCGTTTATAGCATTGATCCGCAAGACGCTACGTTGAAGCAGGTGCCCGGTTCTCCCTTTGCAGCAGAAGCACGTACACGCACAGTGTTTGCACATCCCAATGGTCGTTTTGTTTATGCATCCAATGCGCATTCGAATAGCATCTCTGGTTATCACGTTAATCAAATCACTGGAATATTAACGCCCATCCCTGGCTCACCATTTTTTGCAGGTGACGATACACCTGTTGTTCCCCCGGACCCTATGCGAGATAAACCTGTTGAAGCTGGTGGGATGCCTTTTTCTGTCACTGTCGATGCCAGCGGCCACTATCTCTATGTTGCGAACCGGATGGGTGCCAGCCTATCAGCATTCCGCATAAATCCGGAAACTGGTGCTATTTCACCCTTAAAAGGCAGTCCATTTTCAACATGTTTTGATCCCTATACGGCCAAAGCGCACCCAAGTGAACCCTTTTTATATGTGTTGTGTTACGCACCGGATACTGTAACTGGTTACCGAATCAATCCCGAAAATGGTCAGCTAACGCCTGTCCCGAGTGTGCGTTTTAAAACGTATGGCGAGTTCCCTACGACCATTCAATTTGAACCGGAGGGTAAGTTGGCTTTTGTGGCTAACTACCATACAAGTAACATCTCGGTATTTAACCTGGACTTAAAAACAGGTGCTTTGACATTTAAAGAGTTAATTCAGTCTCGACTTAGCCCTATGGAGTTGGCAGTAATCAACAAACCTGCAATCAAGCAACGTAACACGACTCACTATCTGGCAGTGGCTAGTCAAGACACCCTGACTCTTTATGACATGAAGGATGGAAAGCAGCAGGCGATAATGGATAAAAAAATCGCCACAGCCAATACTGAGAAAGGCCCTTCGGCCATGGTAGTGCACCCCGTTCAGCCGATTATTTATGTAGCCAACAAAACCGCGGGTACAGTGTCAGCCTTTCGCGTTGAGCCAAAATCGAAGCAGCTAACACCATTACCGGGGTCACCTTATGCGACAGGAAAATTGCCTGTCGCCATTGCCGTCGATACTAACGGCTGGTATCTCTATGTTGTCAATCAGGGTTCCGATAATCTTAGTGTGTTTGCATTAAATCATAGCGATGGCGTGCCAAGCGAGATTCCGCCCTCTCCTTTCCCCGTTGGCAAGAGCCCGGGATCGATAGCCATTGATGCTGCCGGTCGTCACGCGTATGTCGCAAACACGGAATCTGATGCACTTTCCATTTTTCGTTACTGGAGCACTGTCAGTCCAATAATTGATAACCGAATACGACACAAAGTATTCCCTAAAACAGGCAAAAAACCAGTGTCGGTGGCAATAAACTATACTGGAAAATTCCTCTATGTTGCCAATGCTGATTCAAAAAACTTGTCGATTTATGAGAGCCATCCTGGAAATGGTCATTTGCGAGAGACGAAAGCTTCGCCGGTACACCTGAAAGGCACACCCGTGGCAATTGCTACCCATCCCGAGCGTGCAGTCATTTATGTTGTCACTAAAGATCCCGGTGTTATTAAAGTCTATCGCAGACAAGATTTAACAGGGGCTGTTAGTGAAATACAGACAAAAGCGATTTCCGGTTCGGAGCCTATTCAACTGCATATTGATTCTTCAGCTCGTAATTTGTTTGTGGTGACCAAAACCGGTTTGATGAAGTGCCCCCTCGATCCTGTTGCTGGGAAATTAATATCATGTACTGTTGAACGCCTTGATATTATTCCTACCGCGATAAGCACACTGCCATAACACAGCATATATCTTAAAACAGACCAGGAATAAAGCGCTTTTTCACTTTTTTCCGATAAGCCTGATATTCACTAAATTTCGACAAATGATGTTCCTCGCTGAGCACACGAAGTATATAAATGCAGCCCCACATAACAAAGCCAAACAGGTATTTGGCAGTCCAGAATTTTTTGTAAAAGATGGATTGCATCAACCATAAAAGCAGTTTGAATGTTGTACCAGGGTGGCGGACAAAGCTGTAGGGCCCACGAGTTTGAAGTTTTTTTAAGGTGATATTGGCCATTGAGGAACCTAGTGAAAGATCGATGTAAACCAGCGTTCCCAACAGGCAGACTTCCAGTATTTTTATAGCATAGAAAAAAAATTCGCCACTAAATAACAAGCCTTCTGCGCCGTTATTTGCAAGATGAGGTGCGAATGCAAAGGCGGTAGAGGTAAGTTCGTTGAGTGGAGGGTAACAACTCAGACACACAAGCCAGCCGCCGACCGTAAGGTCAATCGAGCGCGAACGGTTTTCCAACCAGCGAGACTCAAGGCAATAGGCGACAGCGGCGTTCAAAATATCAGCCAACCATAGAATGGCGAGTAACAGCAATATTAACGTCATAAATTCGTGGCCATTTAATTCGCGGTAAAGGTTATCTAATAAAACAATGGTGTTGGGGGCAATCTGTTCCACCATCACTGGAATAAAATATGCCCGCATCGCTAGGTTGAGGAAAACCTTGCGGTTATATTGTTTTTTCAGCACATAAAATACGGATGCTTGATTATCGCCGCGCAGAATGCGCAGCAAAATTTGTTTAACTACATGAATCATTCGTACTGCAGGATCATAAAAATCTTCTTGTTTTGACGCTTTAAACGTCAATGTGAGTACAAAATAAGGGATGCCTAACCACAAGTACCAATGCAGAAAATTTTCATAGACTCGATGTGTCGGATAGTGTTGAGGGGTGTTGTAGAGTGGGACTAGCAAATAAAACTGATAGCCGAGGTAGATCACGACCAACCACACTACATAACGCGCAATCGCGCGGCGTAACAAAACGGTGGTGTCGATATTGCTATCGATAAAATAATTACTGTCTTTATGGCGACACTGACGAATGAAGTACATCACTGCGTAAAAGCCGCCCAATGCCAGCACTGGCAAGATAGCAAAATCTCGATACAAACCCAGTACGGTAAAGATAGTAAGTGAAATCGCAATAACGATCACGCAAGCGAAAACGTACAAGTGTGGTGACAATGCTTTGTGCATGAAATAGTTTGCTTATTATCCTGGTATGGGCCAGTTTTTGTATGCTAGAATCAGCTAATTTTATACATTCTACAATGCCTTTGTGCCCGTGTATAATTTTGCCTGAAACAACACAGTTTTTTTGGAGTAGTACCGTTTACCAATGGAATGAGTTCGGCGATGCAGGCGCTCCGGGTGCATGGAGTATCCTGTCATGGAAAAATACCCGCCTAGATCCGATTTCTGGAATATCAAGCATCATTATTTTCTGCCTTTTTTTTTACTCATTCTTTTCACGAGCCTTCAACCTGCCTGGGCACAAACCTGGCAATTCGCAGATGTCACTAGCGCGTCGGGCTTTAACTACCAGCACGGATATACCAGCATCTTTCCTTCGGTGTCGGGTGAGCGACAGATAATTGCGGGTGGGGTTGCGTCGGGTGACTATGACAACGACGGCTGGGTCGATCTCTACGTGGTGCGGGGCGATATTGGCCCAAACCTACTGTTCAAAAATCTTGGTGACGGCACATTTGAAGAACGTGGTGGCTTGGCAGGCGTTACGCTGACCGGCACCCGGGGCGCAGGTCCAGTATTTGCGGATATTGATGGCGATGGACATTTGGATCTCTTCGTCGGAGGGATCGAAGGAACCACGCCAAGTTTGTTTCGTAACCAAGGGGATGGCACGTTTGAAGATGTTACCACAGCAGGAGGACTCGCCACGGGCATGCTAGGTAACAGCTATTCTGCCGCATTTGGCGACTACGACCGGGACGGCGATCTTGATCTCTACATTTCGCATTGGGTCTTCAACATCAATCTTGGCAAGAGTTACCTTTTTCAGAATGATGGCAGTGGCGTTTTTACTGATGCCAGCGAAACGGCCGGTCTTGCAGGGTTGATCGATGCGGATTTCACCCCGAATTTCGCCGACATCAATAACGATAGCTGGCCGGACCTGCTCATCGCGGGCGACTTCGGCAACTCCCATGTTTTTCTCAACAATCAGGACGGCACCTTTACCGATGCAACAGACCCGTTAGTTATCACCGACGAAAACGGCATGGGAGCCGCGATTGGTGATTACGATAATGATGGTGACCTCGATTGGTTTGTCTCCAGTATTTACGACCCGAACGGTGTTGCCGAAGCAAACTGGGGGATCACGGGTAACCGTCTTTACCGAAACAAGGGCGACGGTACGTTTGAAGATGCCACTGATGAAGCCGGAGTGCGTGAAGGCTTTTGGGGTTGGGGAAGCTGTTTTGCGGATTTCAACAATGATGGCCAGCTTGATCTTTATCACGTTAATGGTTTCATTCTGCCCGATGTAACCAACCTCAATGCACAAGAGTTTCACGATGACCCCGCCCGTTTGTTTGTCTCAAATGGGGATGCCACATTCACGGAACGTTCCAGTGAAGTAGGACTTATGGATACCGGACAAGGCCGCGGTATCGTTTGTTTTGATTATGATAGGGATGGGGATCTTGATGTTTTTATTGCTAACAATCAGCAGGCTCCGACCCTTTATCGCAATGATGGCGGTAACGATCTTCATTTTCTGAACATCAGACTCAAAGGCGCAGCGCCTAACAGCGAAGCGATTGGCGCGCGGATCTATTTAACCGCCGGAGGCATTATCCAAATGCGCGAACTGCGTGCCGGGAGTAATTTTGTTTCGCAGGATCCAGTGGAATCGCATTTTGGACTTGGAAGCTCAACCATCGTCGATGAGGTTAGAGTTGTATGGCCGAATGGTGAAAGTAGCACGATGCAGAATGTTGTTGCGGATCAACACCTAATACTTTTACATCCATCGTTGCGGGAAACTGAACCAATACTCACTTGGACAACTGGAGAAGCCAATGGCGTTAATCCTGATATGGGTAAAGACGGAGATACCTTTGAGTTCAAGGTGACCTACACACACTCCGGCAACATTCCACCAACCATGTCTGAGCTATGGATTGATCGAAATGATGACAGCGTTTATGCAGAAAACGTTGGGAGCGAACCAAAACCCACTTCGCGTTCGCGTCAGTATAAAGAACCAAGCTTGGAAGGTGTGCCCGCCGTCGCAATGTTGTTGTTGGGTGGAATCCCCTTGATGCGGATTCGGTCGCCTCGAAAATTACGGCATAAATGGACGGTCATGGGTATTGTTATCTTAAGTTTTCTCGGCTTGGCAACAGGCTGTATTCACCCGGCGGAAGAGCCGTTAACGCTCACCGAAACAGACCCGACGGAAGAGCGGTTAACGCTCACAGAGACAGACCCGACGGATGTGGATTTCACTGATGGTAAGGACTATCGCATTTCCACTGCACTGCATTACGCAGGCGATGGCAGCGTTAATTATACCTTTCGGTTTCATGACGGGACATCCTATGCAATGGGAGAACCGACAATGGATCAGCCTTTGGTTATTACGAAAATACAAGGTCGTCGAAATCAAACGGGAAGATAAGCTGATAGCCCTGCAGCTATTGGGTTAGCTGTCGTACATTATCGAGACCGATAGTCAGCAATACTGGGATGCTCATCGATGGAGATGCGATTTGCTGGCTCCCCTCGTGTGTTATAGTCGCCATAATATTTTTGCGATGTCGCTGACAACGCAGGTGACGTCTAAATTGCCGCCTTGTGCTTTTTCCTCGAGCACGTACTGGTAGATCCGCTCATGACTGACACTGTTGCTGGTTTTTTCTAAGGGCGTGTTAACACTAATGCAGGTAAAATAAGCTGATGGAAATTACATCAGCGCATTACAAACTTATTGAAAAATCACCGCCCATTCAACGCGGTAACGTAAAGATATCTAATTTACCTGTGTTAAATACCATTCTGTATGTAGCCGAACAGGGTTGCAAATGGCGCGGGTTATCGAAGAAATTTGGCAATTGGCACAGTATTTATATGTGTGCTAATCGTTGGGCCAAACAGGGCGTTTATATGAACTGGCAGGCCGGATCAGTTTTTTGGTGGTCAGGTCATGGATGGGGGTGGGGCCAGTTTCTGTACCGAGGGCATCGTGCAGGATGTTATCCAGACACAGGGGGATTTCCAACTTCCAGAAGTGAATCACCCCACGTTACTAGAGACTTTCTAGTCTCTCTTGGTAACGCTCTCATACGTTACATTTATTAGCGGAGATTTATACTTCTGGTACAAGTTCGACTTATCCCTGAAAAATCTCTATTGAGCCTCGCGGTAATATTAAAAATTTTCTGAAAGTAGTGAAAGTAGTGAAAGTAGTATGATTCACTAGTTTCATGGCCATTAACTTACAAATTAAAAAAGATCTATACGCAAGCGAGGCGAGGAGTGGTGATTAATTCAACTGTAATGGGATAAACGAGACCATGACAGATAATATATCCGTAGCGATTGAGATTTAGGTTTTGTTGCACGCCCTCTTCATTCCATGGCCGCGTTGAAATGAATATGACGCATACTAAAAGCCTAAATCTCAAACGCCATAAGTATATGTTATCCATGGTAGCAGCAATATTTCTACCTTTGGGTTTTCTAACTGGGCTCCTCGGTATTAACGTCGGTGGCATTCCTGGTGCGAATAACCCCCTGGGCTTTGAATGGGTCATGGGTCTGTTGGTTGTATTGGTAGCTTTTCAGGTATGGATCTTTAAGCGCCAGAGTTGGTTTTAGTGTCGTAGGTAAAAGTCACTTAACGCTCAATGGTGTAGAAAATATCGGCACCTTGATACTCACCACTTTCCCCTTTAAGTTGCCATTTATCTGAAATTTGATATTGCACCGTCACTGTGTTGAAGGCCTCGATCAGGCCAACGCCGTAACTGACATAAAGTTTTGGGGAAAGATAGCGACCCATGACCAGCGATGCCTGCGCATTTCCTTCACTGCTTTCGACGCGCATTTCATCTAAACCAAATTGCTCAGCGAGCGAGCGGACTAGTCGATTACCACCGCTTAAGCCAAGCGCCAATGTTGCCTTCGCCATCATAGAGCCTTCTTCGCCGGAGGCATTTTCAATAGGGCGTCCCAAAATCAAATAGGAGAGGGCGTCGGTTTGTCCCAAAGTGGGTATAGAGAAAAGTTCAATCTGTGGTTGATTGAGACTACCTTTGACGTTGAGGCCAGCGGTAACCTCGTTGATGTGACGCACGGCACGCAGATCGAGTCCCGGATTGCTTATCGGCCCACCGGTATAAAGTAGGCGACCATCTTCAACATCAAGCCGTTGCCCATAGGCACGATAGCGACCTTCAGGAATACTGATATCCCCCGTGGCTTTTGTGAGTTGTCCCGGTTCATCCTCCAGCAGTAAACTTCCAGCAAAACGTCCTTCAAAACCAAAACCATAAAAATTGACTCGCTCACCCAGCGTCAGCCGTACCTGGGTGAAAATCAACCAGTTCTCATCCGCTGTTTGCTCGCTACCGAGGATGACAACGTCCTCTGATACCCGAGCTGCCGTTGTCAGGTCTTTGGGCTGTAGTTTGGCATAAGGGATGTGAACATCGCCTTTAATATCAATGGTGTGTTTTTGTAGTTTGATCTGCAGATCTGGTGAGACCAGCATCCGTGCTTCGGGAATGCGCGAGACCTCGAACTCTTTTCCTTTGATACTCATTTCTGTTGGCCAGCCAGCTTGCCTATCGAGAGTGGTTTGACCCTGAAGTACGAAATTGCCGTCCCCAGAGTGGGCATTAAGCTGGAAGTGAAGTTTTTCAAAACTGTCGCTCTTCGCTTTCAAGCTGACTTGCTCAATGCTCAGCCCTATTCGTGGAATTAGAAAACCACCATTGAGTAGATTCGCCTGACCACTGAGTCTAGGTTGGCCAAGGGTTCCGTCAGCGAAGAGTTTCAATGCCGCTTCACCCTGGAGATTCTGTATCTCTGGTATTAATGCCTCGATTAATCCCAAGTCATGAATGCTCAACCGTGCCTCGGCAAGCAATGGCTGTTGCTGTGGATCAATAGAAAGTAACTGTGCGGCCGGTAATTCCGCCGTGAAGTTGAACTGGTCACTATTGTTCATAGCAATCTCAGATTTTGCTTTTATGCCTTCATCGGTGAGAGATATCGCTATCGAGCCACCACGATACTCCCACCTGTCACGCTCACCTTCCAACAGGGGGTAACTTACAACCCCCGGCGGGAGCTTGATGTTGGCTTCGCCAATGATGCGTTCAGATTGGAAGTCTATTTCGGCTTTGGCGTTGGCCACGCCTTCCAGTTTCATGTCCGCGGGTAACCAGGAGGAAAACATCATCAATGGAATTTGATTGCCATTGAATGTTGCCTGCCCGTTTTCACTATCCGTTTGTAGCGCCATACAAACGTCGCTGTCGTTACTTAGCCAACATAAGGATTTTATTTCTAGGTCCTTCGTGCTGACGCGAAACTCGGCTGGCGCCTTGAGTGTCCAATTGTGAAATTGTTGACTATTAAGATCTGCCCGTTCGATGCGGCCGTGCCAAGCTTGGCCATCAGTCTTCCACTGGAGTTCGAGTGAGGCCGTGAGGTGTTTAGAAACCGCCTTTGCCTCAACGCGTTGTTCAGCGCTGGTGATATTCAAAGATTGCAACACGACGCCTTTGAGTGCCAAAGCTTCGGCGGCGAGTTTGATATCGAGCTTTTGCCACTGGAACATATCCACAGTTAACGCACCATTAAGCCTGCCGACTTTATAGTCCGACAGGCTCAGTGTCTCGCCGTTGAATGTGGTTTGCAGGGTCGGGGTGTTGCGGGGGCCGGTGAGCAGGCCTTCGGCATGAAGTCTGCCTTGGGCTTGCGGGTAGAGCTCAGCCAGGTCGTTGGCAGCGATGGACCAATCCAGTTTCAATGTCTCGCCAATGCGCCCCCGTGCGTTTATTTGTGCTTGTCCGGAATGAAATTCGAGCAGACTGATGTCGAGACCAGAATTGCGCCAGCTCAAACGGCTGCGTAGAGAAACCGGATAGCCTCGCAGTTGTCCCGACAGTTGGGTAATGTCGGTATCAGTGATCAGCTGACCATTTTCAATGCGACCACTGCTGCTCAGCTTTGCATTAAGTTGCCCAGGCCATTCAGCGCCCAGCGAGGGAAGCCCGGCGGGATCGATATGAGTGGCGCTAACCTGTGCCTGCCAAGTGAGTTGCGGTGACCAGTTAAGCTGACCCTTGGTAAGCGTCTCACCGTTCAGCGCGGTAATGCGCAGCGAGTGAAAATTTAGCTCAGCAAGATTTCCATCAACGCTGGCGTACCAGAAGGAGGGGGGAGCCTGTGGCCAGGGACGATCCGTGGCCAGCCCCACACGATACTTATGAACATTGCCCTCAATCCAACCACTGCCAATGGCGCTATCGAACCAGGTGCCAGTCGTGAGAGGCCAACGCAGGTTTTCCCAATGCAAAGCCACGGCGACGTCGCCGCCATCGGTGCCGGGCAGCCACTGACCACGGGCATGGAGGCGTGTTTCACTGACCGGTGTGTGTAGCATCAGGTGGTCAATATGGACGGTATTGTCGCTTAGGCGTTGCAGTTTAAAACCGGCATCGAAGGGGCCGAGTTCAGGATAGTGCCCGTCTACGCTACCGGAGAGTATGGCCGTGGTGAGATCGCCTTTGCCCTCTACTTGTAGTTTACCTTTGACGGCAGGCCAACCAGCATCGAGTTTTGAGAGGTCAAAGGCCGCGACATTGGCTTTGGCCTGCCAGTTGAGCTGATCAAGCAGATCTGTAAGCTCAGCATCAAGGGTGAGTTGAAACGGAGCGGTTAGACGCTGCTTGACGCGGGTCATTGCCAGGTTGCCTGCCAGTTGGCCATTGCCTTTAACCACTTCGCTGGAAGGGAGCTTAGCCTGCCAGCGCATCTCAAGTTTATGTTGGTAGTCGTGGGAAAGCTGGAGTTCGCCTTGGAGATTCAGATTGAAGGTGTTGGTTTTGACGCTGAGTTCATTGATGTCGATCTGACTGAAGAGGCTGCTCGCACGGAGTCTAATTTGATCAAGGTCAAAGGTTTTCCCATTTTGATTAACTGTAAAACCATCGATAACGACATTTTTTAGTGCCACGCGCCAGGGCAGATGGACACCCGGCGGGACCAAAGGCTGATCTGTCTTTTCTGTCTGCGGTAAAGCGATAGAGAGGGAGCGTATGTGCAGTCGACTGATATCGACAGTGGTGGTCAGTAGGGCAATGGGTAACCATTCGAGTATTATTTGATTGGCTTTAATGAGCGTACCGTCTTGCTCATATTCCAATCCCTTAACCGTGATGGGCCCTATCAGCTGGCCTTCCAGTTTGTTCATTTTTAACTGACCCGGCAGATAGGGTTCAGCGTATTGATAGGCCCAGTGCAGACCGCTTTCTGTCATGCTCAGCCATGTCAGTGCGAGGAGGGGTGTCAGTAGCACGCTGGCAACGAGTATGCGCAGGGTCCGTTTCATAAATCCGGCCCGATGTTGATGTGCAGGCGCCAAGGATTGCCATCTTTACTGATGGCGCTGGCCAGATCGATGCGCACTGGCCCCACTGGCGACTGCCAACGTAGGCCGAGGCCCGCACCTCGAGCCAGTTTATCGGCGAGGTCATCAATGGCGTTGCCGCCATCATAAAACATGGCCACTCCCCACTTGCTGTTAAGTCTGCGTTCGAATTCTATGCTGCCAATCATAAGATGCTTACCACCCTCCACTTGGCCAGTATTGTCCACTGGTCCGAGTGACTGATAGGCATAGCCACGCACGCTTTGGGCACCACCGGCGAAGAAACGTACCGAGGAGGGAAGTGTGTGAAAGTCAGCTATCCAGGTGCTGCCGAGTCTGCCTCGGGCGATAACTCGATGGCGCTGCCCCAGCGGGTGGATAATTTTTATGCCGCCCTGTAGTTGCATGAAATTGGTGTCGGCGATGAGTTTTTCGTTGGCGCCACGCAGGCCGATATCAAAACGTAGACCATCGAAGGTGTAAATAAAGTTGCGGCCCCAGGTACGGCTCCAGTTGATGCCAGGAATGAGCAGAGTGGAATCACCTTTCTCGTTGGCGATAACAAACTCTTCTTTTTGGTAGTTAAGTGAGAACGATTCACGCCAAGCACCACGGCTACGGTTAAGACTGGCACCAATGGTTCGAACGGTACTATCGCTGCTATCGGTCTTCTCATTGACCACACCCGCACTGTAAACCATTTGGTCTGTGCGAGGATTGAGTACAGGGACGTGGTAATGCGCACTCAAGCTATAACCGATTTCAGACACTTTGGCTTCGGTGTTAAATCGGTGGCCATCACGATTTAGTCGAGGTATCTCCCAGCCAAATTTGGCGCGGGCACCCGTATCTGTACCGTAACCCAGTCCCAAGCTGTAGCGGTTAGGCTTGCGTGGTGTGAGCATGACGCTAATGGGAATTTCAATACTATTGTCTTGTGGTTCAGCGGGAGAGACTTCAACCGTCTGAAAATAGTTACTGTCGTTCAGGACTTGCTGCAAGTCGACTAACTGGTAGAGAGTGTAGGGGGCACCTTTTTGGAAAGGGATATAACGGCGCAAAAGTTTCGGGTCAAGCACATCCTGCTGCAATCTCACTTCGCCGAAGCGATAACGGGGACCTCCATCATAGTGAAGATGAATGCGGGCTTCATAGGCTGCGAGATCAATCTCTACACGGTGGTTGATAAAGCGGGCATTGAAATAGCCTCGTTCTGCAGCAAGCTTGGCTAGACTGGCTTTGAAGCTTTCATACTCAAGGTGATTGAATACAACACCTTTTTGTAAAGGAATATTTTGGATGAGTGCCTCAAATGCCGGGTCCTCACGCATCTCTTCACTGATAACAAGATTGAATTGAGTAATGGGTAGTGGTGGACCTGCGTCGATGACATAGGATACCAGCCATTGGTTCGGCGTTGCTTGTGATAATTCTGATTTAATAACAGGACGATAATAACCAAACGGCTGTAGGGCATTAGCAATTTCCTGCGCCGCTTTTTTATGTAGGCGCTTCAAGCGACCCTCGCTCATTAGTTGGTGTTCTTTTTGTTGCTCGATGCTGAGGAACAGACGGACATTATCTTCTAACAACTTGTCGATGCCAGTGATATTTACAGTGACGTCAATCTGCGCAAAAAGTGTTGCGGAATAAAAGCAGGCTAGAAGCGCCAGCAGCATTCTCTGCATTGTATACATCTAGGTTCCTTGGCACGAAAACTCACACTGAGTCTGACGATTTGCTCTCGATAGTGGTAATTGGAAAAGGATCCGTCACACTTCCTGTGTAGATGGTCCGGTGAGGGAAAGGAATCTCAATCCCATGCTCATCAAAGGCATTTTTGATTTCTTCCTGGATGCTGTTTTTTAAATCCAGGAAGTTCTCTCGCTTGGCCCAGACTGAGTACTGAATATCCAGGGAGGATTCACCAAAGTCTTGGGAAATGTACAGTGGTTTGGGTTCTTCAAGACAGAGAGGGTTTTTCTCCGCTGTTTCATTTAATACCTTTCGTACTTTTTTTAGATCCTCCTTGTAAGCCACGCCGACTTGTATATCCAAACGACGAATAGGGAAGCGGGTGAGAGTGGTTACCTCTGATTTAATCAGTGATTCATTAGGGATGCGTACAAACAAGTTATCAAAGGTGCGCAGTTTGACGGAAAGCAGGTCGATAGCGAGCACTTCGCCAGTAGTGGTTCCAGACTAGCATTATCTGTGTGATTCATAGAGATTGTTTCAATCTATACCCGTGGCGTTTGAGATTTAGGCTTTTAGTGTGCGTCATATTCATTTCATGGCCAGGCGAAATGACAAGTAATAGCCGGACTATTGCGAGGAGTTTCAACGCCGCCATGGAATGAAGAGGGCGTGCAATAAAACCTAAATCTCAAACGCCACGGGTATAGCTAGCTGCAAATCTACCTTGTAATTGGCATCTTGTACACGCTATTTATTGAGCATAGAATTTACTAGGGGAATAGCTGAGGATTGTGGGTAATCAGGAAAAGTTTTGTCATATCACATTCAGGTGCCAGGATAAAGCTGCCGGCACCTTCCCGGTGACAACGCCGGTTGACTATCCTTTCCCCGAGGGGTAGACAGCAGTCCAGTCAGTCTTCATGTCAACGACTGTCCATCCTTTCTCTCCCGCTTCGCTAAGCGTTTCCGGGGATAGCTCACCAACGCCATCCGTCGTCGTCTCTCCGTTATCATAATCCCATTCACGGTCACCGTCCGTGTGGTGAACGAGCAATCCAAATCGTCGGCCGCTGCCTGCGGTGGTCCACTCGAGCATTTCCTTGTCGCCATCGGAATTACCGAACGCGGCGATAGGGCGGCGGCCTATGTGCTGATTGATCCCAACGGGCTTGCCAGGTCCGTCGTCCACAAAGCTCACTTCCGGAAGACGCACCAGCACGGGAACCCCTTCCCGATCGACAAACTCTGTCTTGACACTGCTACCAACGACCTGCTCGGGCGGAATATCATAGATACTTTCAGTCCACGGGCGCATGAATTCGATACCTCCTCCGGAGATAATGTACGTGGTGAAACCATGAGTCCGCAAATACTTGAGCAGTTCGAGCATCGGCTGATAGACCATTTCCGTATAGCGCAGACCGGTCGTCGGATGCCGTGCCGTAGTCAGCCAATCCATCACTGCCTGCGCATATTCCTCTGTTGTTTCACCAAACTCCTTCAATATATCGAGTAACCCTTTGTCACCTGCAGCCACAAAGGTTTCAACATCATTTTCCAGAACTGCCCTGAAACATTCTTTCCGGCGCCACTCTGGGTTGTGAGGAATAAGTGCCATTACTCGGTCGCGTACAAATACAAACTGGACATACATGGGCTGTTCGCCCCACAGCGTGCCATCGTTGTCGGTCACCGCGATACGTTCAGCCATGGGAACGAATTCGTCTCCCTCTTTGGTCACAGCGTCCACAAAATCGAGAATGGATTGCTTGGCATCCCCTTCGGCCCATGACGGTAATGCCTCATCCGCCTGAATAGATGATGTTTGAATGGTATTCATTGAATGTTCCTCATAATTTTTCGGGTATCAAAAAGTCGCTAATACAAACGCTTCAGGCTATTGCAAAAGCGCTTGCAGGTGTTGGTTCAAGGCATGCTGCGGATGACGGTTTGAAAGCTCTCGTGCGAAGTGACGGGCTTCGTCCTTTTCGCCTAACTGAAGATGGTTAAACGCCAACAGATAGATCACCTGTGGATCAAGCCGCGCTGTTTGATCGACTTGCGCGAGACTCTCGAAAGCCTGGCGGTGCTTGCCAAGTTTGGTAAGCAGTGACACATATTCGACCCGGACGTCGAGTTCTGCGGGTATTTTTTTCACCGCATTTTCAAAGGCATGAAGTGCTGCATCTTCATCGTCTAACTGCACCAGAACACGGCCGAGCAGTTGATACAGTGCGCCCGAGTCTGGAACTTCCGAGATGCCTTGCTCCAGGTTCTGCCTCGCGCGGTCGAAGCGGCGTGCTTCGACATCCAGTTGCGCCAACCGAAACCACGCTTCGGCCAACTTCGGGTCCAGCGCGATCGCGGCGCGCAGGGACTGTTCCACCATCCTTCGGTTGCCCAGCCGTTGGGCGAAGCGCGAGAGATTCAGCTGTACCTCGGGAAAATCGGCTTGAGCTGAAAGTGATGCCTGATATTCCTCGATCGCAGCGTTGACGATAGCCCGATCAGACTCACTCAGGTTCTCCGTCGAGACGTCCAGGACCTGCCTGGCGGCGGCAATTCTCACCGAACGCATCGGGTCGTCGAGCAACCGGCCACTATATTTGGCGCGAGCGCCTGCGGGTGCCGTCTGGAACAGACGGAGCATGGCCGAGCGCACCAGCGGGCTCGCATCCTCCAATAAAGGTAAAACACTCCCCACAATTTGCGGTAAGGCAGCAGGGATCAGCAATTCGAGCGCTGACGCGCGTGCAATAGCTGGTTGAGTACCGTCCAGCGCCAGCTCGATCAGTCCTGCAATGGCCGTCTCATCTAGACCCTGACGACCCGCATGAAGCGCCTCACCATAATGAGACTTCAGCTGCCGACCCTTCGGGAACCACTGCTCGATGCGTGACTTTGCCCATTCGGCACTTTGCTCTGTGTGACAACCATTGCATGCATTCGGCACTCCCAATTTGACGCTCAAGTCCGGGCGTGGCACACGAAAACTGTGATCGCGGCGTGGATCGACAACCATATAATTTCGCTCCGGCATGTGGCAGCTAACGCAGCGCGCTGCTTCAGAGTCAGGTGCGTGGTGGTGATGGTTCGGCGATACGTACGATGCCGACACAAGCGTCGGAAAATCCGCGTTGCCTTGCAGACGGTGGCATTGAGTGCAGACGGCATCAACGTCAGCAACCAGTTGCGCACTGTGGGGCTCATGACAATGACCGCAGCGAACGCCGCGGGCGTACATTTTGCTTTGCAGAAACGAACCGTAGACATACACCTCATCTTGAATCTGGCCATCGGCGTGATAAAGCCCCTCGCGGAGCAATGCAAGCTGATAATGATCCGCAAAAGGTTCACCCGGTGGCACACTGTCTGCCCCCAATGCTTCCCGGCGTGAGTGGCAGCCAGCGCAGAGTTCGATTTCGCTTACGGGATTATCCGCCGCGCTTACCGTGAACCCTTTCGCATCGACACCGGCAAAAGGCGTCAAAGAAGACGGTTCGCTGCGTTCTGCCCACGCAACATGGGCTTCCCCTGGGCCGTGGCAAGCCTCGCAGCCGACACCCGGTTCACTCCACGCACTCTGATAACGGTCACTATGGGGTTTGTATCCTTTGCTAAACCCAGTGACGTGACAGCTTACGCAGCGTGCGTTCCAGTTTTTGTATGGCCCGGTCCAGTGCAATCCCGGATCGTTTTCAAACGTCTGCTCCGGATAGAGGTGGTACCAACGGCCTTGTTCGGTATCCCAGGCGATATCAAGTGCCTGCAGCCGACCATCGTCTAGCGCGACAAGATATTGCTGAAGCGGAGCAACGCCTACCGTCCAGGTTATTTCATAGGTCGTGGTTTGATTATCAGGCCCACTGGTTTTTACGAAATAGCGCCCGTCCTGGTTAGAGAACTGGCTGCGGACGCCGCGATATTCAAAGTGGGCATTCTCAAAATCACCAAGGACGTTTTCAGCATTTGCTGGTCGCCAAGCCCAACCGTGGTGTGAATTGGACCAGGCATTGTAGATATCTTGATGACACTGCGCGCAGCGAGCCGACGTCAGATAGCCTGGTTCACGGTCTGCCGATAACAAGGGCTGCGCGCCCAAACCGGCCAACAAACCGATAAGGGTGACAAATTGGAGGAGAATGCTCAATGATTTGGTCTTCATAAACATAAAGACGCGCCGGGCTTCTTTGATTGGCCCGACGCGCTCACGCTTCAATCAGTTAACCACCGAACCCAGGCAAGGGAACTGGACGGTTATCGGATGGCAATGGGAAACAATCCTTATTGCTTAATAGAGGCTCATCCGCCGTACCACATTTCTCGATAATATCTTTGATATCGATATCAACGCTAAAGCTCGGCGGGGATTGTCGGGGTGGAAATTCCTTAAAGCTGTTCAGGAACTTATAAACCCCAACCTGTGCCGGTGTGAGCAAGAAAAGACGCCTGAAACGCCAATCCGCATAGTAATTGGACTCATGATCAGCTTTTTCAAAGGGATCAGAGCGCAGATTGAAGATCTTCGGAAGTCGTAAAGCCGTGAAGGGATCTTGCCAAACGTCCATGGCCTCTGAACGTTGCTCATGGAACACGATTTTCCATTGATCGTAACGCATCCCGACCAGGACGCCATCGTCATTGGTATAAATGAATTCTTTACGTGGTGACTCAGGACACGCCTTTTTTGACTTCTGGAAGCCATTGACGCAACGGAAGTAGTCGAGGAAGTCATAGCCATCAAGATGTACGCGATATGCTTTACCTCCGGGTTCAAGTGCGTAACCTTTGGGCTTTTTCAGCCTTGCTTTAATGTTGATACGTTTTCCATCGGCTTCACTGGCCGCAGACACCAGAGTGGGAAACCAGTCTTGTAACGCAATGATCTCATTCGAAACAAAGCCAGGCTTAATCACACCAGGCCAACGAACCAGCAGAGGAACACGATACGCACCTTCCCAATTGGTGGCCTTTTCCGAACGAAAAGGTGTAGTGCCACCATCCGGCCAGGTGAAAGTCTCCGGGCCATTGTCAGACGTGTACATCACGATAGTGTTGTCAGCGAGGCCAGCATCATCGAGATAATCAAGCAACAACCCTGCATACATGTCGTGCTCGACCATGCCGTCCGGATGAATGCCCAGTCCTGTCTTGCCTTCCGCGTGGTAATCCGGGTCTATAGCTACGTTGCACAGACCTCCAGGAGAATTCCACGAGGTACCGTCTGCTTTTTCGGTATAACAAAGCTTGTCGAACTCGGGCACTGTCGGCCCGGCTTCATAACCCGTCTCCTCTTTGAGATGGGTCCAGACGTGCATCCGACTCGCGGCATACCAGGTGAAGAAAGGTTTTCCCGCATGTTGGGCTTCATCCATGAAGCGAATGGCTTCTCTGGCGAAGACTCCGTCAATGGTCTTCATACGCTGTGAAGTCAGGCGGCCTGTGTCTGCGATGTATTGGCCAGTGGCTTCATCGATCTCCCCTCCCTTAATCGAGTAAGCGACGCCTTTGGCGTAGGAATGGATCACACCGCGTGGGCCAAACTTCTCAGCGAATTGGGGATCTGTTGGATAATCCGGATTCTCGGGTTCTTCCTCGGCATTGAGGTGATAAAGATTTCCAAAGAATTCGTCGAAGCCGTGGGTGGTAGGCAGAGTATCATTGGTATCACCGAGGTGGTTTTTGCCAAACTGACCTGTCGCGTAACCGTAAGTCTTGAGTGCCTCTGCGATAGTGGGGTCGTCGTGACTGAGACCAAAGGGCACTCCAGGCAACCCGACTTTAATCATTCCGGTACGCAGTCCATGCTGACCGGTGAGAAATGCTGCGCGGCCTGCCGTGCAACTCTGTTCAGCGTATGCATCAGTGAACATCCCACCCTCTTTACCAATACGATCCAGGTTAGGGGTCTTGTAACCCATGACGCCATGGTTATAGATGGAGAGGTTAAACCAGCCAATATCGTCACCAAAAATCGCGAGGATATTCGGTTTCTGCGCGGTGGCCATGGCCAAATGTGGGAACACGGTCATGGCAAGCACTGCAAAACCGATGAAAACAACTCTGCCAGGAATTCCAGCTCTTCGAATACAACGTGAAAAGAAAACATGATCCTTCATTTTTTGTCCTTTTTCTTAATGTAGTGACTTTATTTTATTGCTTCCGAACGATCCAAAAACCCGATGCGTTACCAAGCAAACCGATTAAAAGAATAACGAGGTATTCATAAAATGGTGGTTTTACTATTTTTTGAATGTCCTGCAATACATATCAATAATGCAATCACAAAGGCTTTCGCAATTTTATTGTTCCGGCTAACAACCCACTATATTTTGTGGTCAAAAGTCATGCCGGAAGCAAGATTTCACCGCATAAAAATGCACGGCGGACACAACGGGTGGTGCAGTGGTAACAGGGAGGGGGATAAATTCTGAGCTTACTTGCTTATTACGATGAGCGGTGGTCATCCTGACCTCCATTTTGGTTGGTATTAGTGAATTTCGGCCGCGATAATATAGGGCCGAACTGGCCTTGTCAATTTCATGGATGTCCAGAACTGGCATTATATTGAGGAGACATTACGTACAGAATACAATCCCAATTTCAAAAAGAAACAGATAAGCTATTCCCTCATGCAGCAAAGTGATGCCTTTGTTTTTTTAGCGCTAACGCCAGTATTAGGCATGGTTACATGCGAGTCTTTGTTATTTCCTAGCTTCTTGTGATTTATATAAACCTACAATGTATTCTGCCCTGGTTTTTACGAATAGTTTATCAATTTCACAGGAGTCAAATTTCCACAATACAGATTGCCTTTTTCGCTCTATATCAAAATATCTACTTCTATTCGTTTTTTTCAAATCAGAATATCCAGTACCATAATCAATAGCGGAAAGACTCTCTCCATATAGATAAACCTTAATTTTTTTGTACAAACTATTCATGTTGATATTTACTATCTTTCCTCGGATGCTTCCAGTTTTTCCATTGACGTTCAAACTGCCTGAACTGGCATCGAACTCAACATCAATACTATACCTATAGTGTTTGAGATTTAGGTGTTCATTGCTCGCCTTCTTCATTCCATGGCGGCGTTAAAATTCCTCGCAATAGTTCGACTATTATTTGTCATTTTGCCTTGCTATGAAATAAATATGACACACACTGAACACCTAAATCTCAAACGCTATGGGTATATCTTTAGTGAGTTACTCGTTTTTAAACCCTTGGCAGGAATTATCAAATCGCAACGGGGTTGAAGTGCATGCCTGCTGTTTAATGACGAATCACATCCATTGATTTATTGAGTAAAGAAGGCTGCCTCGGAGTATTTATGAAACGGTAGGCCGGATCAGCTTATTTGTGGTCAGGTCACGGATAGGAGTGGGGCCAGTTTCTGCGCCGAGGGCACCGTGCAGGATGTTATCCAGCGCAGCGGGAAAGTAACGACGTACGCGCAGGGCGTCGAGGGCGGGTGCTTTGCCGGCAGGGTTGGCGCTAGTAGAGACTAAAGCGTGTCCGGTGGCCCGACATAAGGCAGCGGCAATGGGGTGGGCGGTAACCCGTACGGCAATAGTGTCGTGCCGACCGCGTATCCAGCGGGGGGTGTTGGCGTGCGCGGGTAGCAACCAGGTGTGAGGACCGGGCCAGGTATCGGCCAGTCGTGCCTTGGCTTCGGGTGTGAGTGGGGTGATAAAAGGGGTGAGTTGCGCGATGTCGGCAGCGATAAGAATCAGCCCCTTGTCCATGGGACGCTGTTTGAGCGCGAGCAGGCTTTGCACGGCTTCGGGGTTCAGTGGATCACAGCCGAGGCCGAATACGGCCTCGGTGGGATAGGCGACAACGCCACCGCGATGAATCGCCCAGGCGGTTTGTGTGAGTTGCCAGCGATTCATTGCGGTGTGAGCGGGGCTTATTTGCCGAGTTTGCTTTGCAGCTTGGCGTCTTTGGCGATCACGGTACGGGCGTTGGCAGCGCGTTCGGCTTTAACTCGCTCAGCCAGTTCCGGGTCACTCAGTGCGAGAATCTGGGAGGCCAAATAAGCGGCGTTTTTGGCGCCCTCTTTGCCGATGGCTACGGTGGCGACGGGGATGCCGCCGGGCATCATTACTGTGGACAGCAGTGCGTCCTGGCCTTTGAGCGGGCCACCGTCCATGGGTACGCCAATGACGGGTTTGATGGTCAGCGAGGCCACCACACCGGCGAGATGGGCGGCCAGCCCGGCGGCGGCGATAAAGGCCGCGCAGCCACGTCGGTCGGCATCAGTCACATAATGATGTGTGGCGTCGGGAGTGCGATGTGCGGAGGTGATTTTTGCTTCGTAGGGTATTTGCAGTTGGTCCAGAGTATCGAAAGTGGTTTGCATGACTGGCAGGTCAGAATCAGAGCCCATGAGGATAGCAACGAAGGGTGCAGTCATAGTGATTTGCCTATTATGGTTGAGATTAAAAAGTGATTTTTCAGTGTCAATTATTCTTGCGTTCACGGTCGATGGCACGATAACCGATATCGTTGCGGTAGAACATACCATCCCAACGGATTTTTTTTGCCAGTGTATAGGCGTGTTTTTGTGCTGCGCTCACTGTATCGCCCAGGCCCACAGCACACAATACGCGACCGCCAGCGGTGACGGTCTGACCGTCTTTTTCTGTGGTGCCAGCATGAAAAACTTTGGCATTATCGGAATTCTCTGCGGTGTTCAGCCCGGTGATTACTTTACCTTTGGCATAGTCGGCGGGATAACCTTCGGCGGCCAGTACCACGCCCAGGGCGGCACGTGGGTCCCAGCGAGTGGTGATTTGATCCAGTTTCCCATCCAGTGCTGCGTTGCACAGTGCGACAATATCTGAGCGCAGGCGCATTAAAATGGGCTGGGTTTCGGGGTCGCCGAAGCGGCAGTTGTATTCGATGACTTTGGGGGCACCGCTGTTGTCGATCATCAGTCCCGCATAAAGAAAACCAGTGTAGGGGTGGCCTTCGGCAGCCATGCCCGCCACAGTGGGCTCGATAACCTCGGTCATGATACGCGCATGTACCTCGGGCGTGACCACCGGGGCAGGGGAGTAAGCGCCCATGCCGCCGGTGTTGGAGCCAGTGTCGCCTTCGCCTACACGTTTGTGATCCTGCGAACTGGCCAGTGGCAGGATGTGTTTACCATCCACCATGCAGATGAAACTGGCTTCTTCACCTTCGAGAAATTCTTCGATAACCACCCTATGTCCAGCTTCGCCGAAGGCATTCCCTGCGA
>Ga0316203_1000797_pt1 | contig 30056 bp, 39 predicted proteins | sample 6monrhotite_MG_FD_204940 | JGI IMG/M metagenome (GOLD analysis project Ga0316203, IMG submission 204940) | Microbial mat bacterial communities from mineral coupon in-situ incubated in ocean water Damariscotta River, Maine, United States -... | ecosystem: Environmental > Aquatic > Marine >... | reverse complement strand
TCCTTTTTCGCACACTCTGCCACCTGTTTTAACCGTACCCGAAATAACATACACAAACTCATTAGAAGGGTGCGTATGTGCAGGAATGATTGTGCCTTTTTTCATTTTTAATCGGTGAATTGAACCTTCTGGGACAGGTTCAGCCAGTACAGACCAACTTGTTCCTGGAAAAATATCAAGGTCAGAAAATTGTTGCTTATCTAAATCTCTATATGTTTGCTCCATGACCGTTTCCTCTGTGATTTAAATTTGTATTACTTATGACGTCGCTATCAGCCGACATTCCGTGGTGGTGTTGGTGGTGCTTGGCTATCTACATTAGACGAGGCCACTGTGCGGTCAAAAAATAGCAGCACCCCAAATTATAACGATTGCCTCACTCCCTCATGCAAAGGGATCATCCATTCACAAATAATGAGGTTACAACATCATGTCATCACCACCCGAATCAAGTTTCAAGAAAAATTACCAAACCGAAAATTTCGCGCTTTTAGGTGGAATTTTATTTTTTCATTACTTGAAAAACCGTATTTTAATTCCCAAAAGTGAGAGCCACATACGTAAAAACCAACTTAAAAACTCAGGTAAAGCGGGTAAAAAGTACACAAAGCATTATAAATACCTGGAAGAACCCCGGCATTACTAAAAACGAAAATCATCCATTCTTCTCGCAATGAATAATGCAGACTTATAAAAATATCGGATAACTTTACACATTGCATTTCTCCGTGAAGGCAAATGATAAGTGAAAATTCTACTCTTTTGTTGCATATGACCATTTTTATAAAGATATAAATAATGCATGCTTGCGCAAAAGCTTATAAACATCCGTAAATAGCCTAGTTTTACCAAACAAAAAATAATAAATACTCAAAAAATAAAAAGGAAGGGAAAGCGGTCAGCATCTTGTTCAGGGATATCGATATTCGTTTGGTATAACGCTGCCAGATGCTCGTATGAGGCAAAAAAACTGTTTGTAGTAGCCGTCATTTGGCCACCGAAACAGTAAGTTGTGTATTAACCTGATGGCATCAAAATGCCATTTCTGTGTATTGGAAACACATTATTAATATAACGTCTCGGAAAAGGGAGAACATCACGATGAGGCTTAAATCAGCTATTGCAATGATGCTATGCATAACAGGGTTACCCTCGCTAACCAGTGCGGATAACTTTTTTGGCAACCTGACGGAACAACTTAAAACAAAAATCAACAAAGCCAACGACGAACTTAACCGGGTCAATACTCAGGTTGATCAGGCTGACGATCTGGCTAACCAGGCTGATGATCAAATAGGTCAGACTGCGACGGAACTCATTCAAGCCGGAACGCAGGCCAGACAATCCATCAGTGATGCACGCGACTTCGCCATACTGCCCGGCACAGGCGTTGCCAACAACATGGATGTCATCGGCTTACGCCTGGGTATGACAGCACAAGAAGCCAAAACGGCTCTGCAAACGCACGATGCAACGATGCGAATACAGGAGCAACATAGCCAGTTATCCCAGGTGCCCAATTCCAAATACCTCCACCAGATTGTCGCTATTTCAAATACAGGAGAACAGGTGGTTATGGAATTCGCCCCTCCGCCCCGCGAACCGGTCGTCGTCAGATTAATGCGGACAACACAATATGCTGGAGGCGCTCGCCCGACGTTAGTCGATACGCTACAGGCACTGCGACAAAAATATGGTTCCCCGACAATAGAAAATAACCAGACCAGAATGCATCTGTCGTTCTGGCTGCATGACGGGGCAGGTAACAAAATGACAACGACATCCGCTGCCCAAGTGCAGCATTGCACTCAGGCATCCAGAGTTTCTGTTGATCAGCTGATGGCTTCACAACAACAGGACAGAGTCATGGCCGGATGTGGTGCCAGCCTGAACATTCAGCTCGGAACCGGCATCAAGAGCGACGGCTTGGTAGGCAACCTGATCGCAACGTTGAGCAATCCCGCCGAGATGGTGCGCACAACACAAAAAACACGCGCTTATATCAATGAGAATATCAGGACTCAAGCGGGGAGTGTTGGAGCACCAAAGCTTTAATTTAAAATGCTTTATTGGGAAAAACAGAATGCAGTGTTTTTATCTGCGTTTGAATGTGTAGCGGTAAAGGGTAGTGTTTACGTTTTATTCTAAATACCTTTGGGGATGATTAGATAGAAAAATTAACATTATATTAAGGGGAATAAACAGATTATGAAAAAGGAAACTCATTCAAATTATTGGAATTCAGCATTTTATGTGTTGATAATTTTGGTATTTATGACAGGCTGTGCAGCATTTACAAAGCATGGAAAATTAACAAAAAATTCTGCTGAGGCATATCAAAATGGTCATTACGATGAGGCTGTTAAATATGCAACCCAAGCACTAAAAATCAAACCTGGGTATGACGACGCTCAAAATATTTTAGTAAATTCCTTCCCTGTATCTATTCGAAATCGAGAAAGCAAAATTTCTGAACTGGCTTTCAGGACTGACCTAAAATCAGTAGATGAACATGTAAAGGAATATCAAGCGTTAATCAAGATTAGTAATTCTGTTAAAAATCTACCCCCATTAATTGATAATAGCTCTAAGAAAGCAATAACATTTCCCCTTAAAGATTACTCTGAGCCATTTATGGAGGCAAAAAAAATTGCTGCAGAAAGTTACTACAAGCATGGAAATAAATTGGGGAATGTTGGAGGGATTGAAAACAGCAAGTCTGCTGCTAAAGCATTTAAAAAGTCTCAATCCTACATACCTCAGTATAAGGATGCCGCCACGTTATATGAAAAATTTAGATTAGCTGGAATCAAACGTATTGCAATTTTTCCTTTTGTTAATAAAAGTGGTCATGATAAATATGGAGCAATAGGAGACCTGGTCAGCGACCAAATAACATCTACTATTATGGATACGGAAAGTGCGACGCAATTTCTGGAAATTATATCACGAACAGAATTAGAGCAGTCAATGAGGAAGCATAATTTAATGGGTAGTACATCGCCAGACTATGCACAAGTCGTTGAAGTTGGAAAATCGCTAGGGCTTCACGAAATAATTATAGGGCAAATAACTCAAATCAATACATCCAACCCACAGGAAACCGTAAAGGATCTCAATGAGAAAAATAATATCGTTGTTGATACAGAAAAATATCGGGATAAAAAAGGGAAAAAAAGAACCAAGTCTATTTATAAGGATGTCTTTGCTCAAGTGAAAATATATAACATGCTGGCAAATGCAAAAATAACGGGCTCATACAAGATAATTGATATCAAGTCAGCACAATTAAAGAAAACGGATTCTTTTTCGGAAGAATATAAATATCATCATCAATGGGCTTCATACACTGGTGATGAAAGAGGGCTATCTGTCACAACTAAAGTTTTAGTAAAAAATGACCCGGGTTTGGCGCCAAGCGACGGTGATAGAGTGAATATGGCAGCTAAACAATTGGTTGGCTCCATGTCTAATACAATTATTACCTATACTGAATAATGTCCAATATGGCCTCATCTTGTTGTCTTCAGATGAGGCCTATTTTCAATGCCATAAAAGAGGAGTATAGATCAGCCACTGACGGCTTTCTGATGACGCCCAAGAAAAGGGATAACATTTTTTGGCAATTTAATACGAATGTGAGCCCTCGCTTATCAGTGTGGCAAAAAATCGCGGGAAGGCTGTATGGAATGACAGCTACCGCCACCCTAGAGTCATATTTTTATAATAATTTATATGCGATCACCCTGTTAGTAAACCCAAATGCAGCACCTCATTATAACTGCAGTGTTAATTCAAGACCTAGGAACTATTAGATTCAGCACTAAAATCACTTGATGCCGTAACCCAGCCAAGCATCAGATGAAAGTGATGCAGGGATAGACGTTAATGTCTTCTCTAGGTATTGAAGAGCAATTTTTTCTTTTTCTTTCCATTCCTCAGGTTGCATATTATTTTTCATCATAACAATCGGCGCGCTTCCCTTCATCATGTCACGCCAAAAATGCTCAATTGAAACAACTGGAAATTTTTTCGTTACTAAATGGATCTCAATATTTCGAAAGCCTGAATTCTTGAGCTCGTTTTTAAAAAAATCAGCATTTTCAAGTGACTCAACATCTGTCTGTGGTTCTGGCATTTCTGGTTTCATTGCCTTTACTGCCCCGAACATTACCTGCATCGCAGGAGATTGAGAAACTGGCGCCCAGCTAGACACCAATATTCTTCCTCCTGGTTTTAAAGTTCGATATATCTCTGAATATCCTTTCATTCGATCAGGAAAAAACATTAAACCAAACATTGAGAATGCAGCATCAAATAAGTTGTCTTTATAAGGTAAGTTTTGGCCATCCCCACATTTGACTTTTATATTGCTACACTTCTTGTTCTCTATATTCTTTCCGAACATGCGAATCATCGACTCAGAAAAATCGATTGCATCAACTGTATCAACAATACCCGCCGCTTCAAGCGCTAATGTACCCGGCCCACAAGCGACATCAAGAATACAGCTTTCCCGAGATAATTTAGCCAGCTGGAGCGCTCTTCCCGCGTAACCTTGAAACAGACTCATCGTTACCTTGGAATAGCCTTCAGCAACCAAGTCCCAAGGTTCTACAGCGCTAAGCATATCTTTCCTCTTTGCTAACTATCATTAATGTTAAAGAACAGCATTTAAACCGTAGCGAGAGCGGCTAAGGTGCGGACGATAAAATATTTTTTAGGTTATTTTGGACGAAAGCGTCACCCATACGGTGAGTTCAACATGTTCTGAAAAAATTTTAGGTTCTGTACCTTAGACGCTCGCAGTCAATTTAACCGATTAGTTGAGGATAATGGTTGTGGTAGTCATGCTGCTATTAACCCACTTGACAGAGTGTGAGTCGGAATTGTCGTTGCTATACCTATAACATCCAATCTACTGCACTAGCTGGTTCAAATCAAAAATCGGCAATAAAATTGCCAGTACAATCACCAGCACAATGGCGCCCATACTCAAAATCAGCAGCGGTTCGAACAGGCCCATGAGCCCGGAAATCAACGTTTCCATTTCCCGTTCCTGCCCCCCCGCCGCACGCTCCAGCATGTCTTCAAGATTGCCGCTGGCCTCACCACTGGCAATCAAATGCACAGTCATCGGTGGGAAATAACCGCAGGATTCCAACGCTAGATGGATGCCCGAGCCTTCACGCACTCGTTTGGCGGCGGCATCGACGGCTTCTCGCATGGGCAGGTTGTTCATTACCTGTGCGGAAATCCGCATGCCGTCCAATACGGGCACTCCGCTGGCCACCAAAATACTGAACGTGCGCGCAAAACGCGCGGTTTCCAGACCTTTTACCAACCGTCCAATTAACGGCATAACTAACAATAGTTGGTGAAAACGGAAACGCACGGCGTGTGATTTCAGTGAATACGCAAAAATCACACCGGCAATCAACAAGACAAAAAATATACCTATGCCGTAGTTTTGTACAAACTCACTGCTGGCAATCAAGCCTCGAGTCAGCACCGGTAATTCCTGGCCGATATTTTCAAACACCTGCACGACTTGTGGCACTACATAAGCAAGCAATAAAATCACCACGGCTATCGCCACCAAGGTCAGCAGGGCAGGATAAATCAGCGCCAACATCATTTTTTGTGACAGTTGTTGTCGTGACTCGGTGTAGTCCGCCAGACGCTCCAGCACCACTTCCAAATGCCCGGACTGTTCACCTGCCGCCACCGTGGAGCGAAACAAATCCGAAAATACATGGGAAAAATCGGCCAGGGCATCGGCCAAGGTATGGCCTTCCAAAACCCGTGAGCGCACCGCTGCCATCATACTTTTAAGGCGCGCTTTTTCAGTTTGCTTGGAAACGGTGGAGAGGGTTTCATCAATGGGCATACCAGAGCGCACCAGGGTCGCCCACTGACGAGTAATCAGTGCAAGATCGGTGGAGCTGATACCACGCTGAAACAAGGATCGTTTGCTACGGGCTTCACGTTGTTGCACGGCTTCGACGGATAAAGGTGTAAAACCCTGCTCACGCAGTTGTTGACGAATCTGTCGTGCAGCATCACCTTCCAACACACCGCTTTTCTCGCGGCCGCGTTCATCCAGTGCGGTGTATTCAAATGCGCTCATAATCGAATGTCGAGTACCTGGTTGCCAGAAGGTGGCCCGTTCCTAATCTGCCCGCGTCACACGCAGCACTTCTTCAATACTGGTATCACCCGTCAGTACACGGCGCAGGCCGTCGTGTCGAATACCGGGGGAATGCTGTCGTGCATAATGTTCAATTTCATGTTCGCTGGTGCCGTCGTGGATCATGCTGCGCAGATTGTCATCCACTTCCACCAGTTCATAAATGCCGGTACGACCGGAGTAACCCTGAAAATTGCAATGCTTGCAGCCTTCGGCTTTGTAAAAGGTGGGTGGATTGGCAGCATCCAGTGCAAAGCGCTCACAATCAACCTCATTGACCGTATACGGCTGTCGGCATTCTTTACACAGCAGTCGCACCAAACGCTGCGCCAGTACACCCAGCAAGGTCGATGACAACAGGAAGGGTTCCACACCCATATCACGCAACCGGGTAACGGCACCCACCGCGCTGTTGGTATGCAGCGTGGATAACACCAAGTGACCGGTCAGTGATGACTGCACGGCGATCTCTGCCGTTTCCAGGTCACGAATTTCACCCACCATCACCACGTCCGGGTCCTGACGTAAAATCGCACGCAGACCGCGCGCAAAACTCATATCGACTTTGACATTCACGTTGGTTTGACTGACACCATCAAGGTCATATTCCACCGGGTCTTCGACGGTCATAATATTGCGTTTGTTATCGTTGAGCTGTGTCAACACCGCATAAAGCGTCGTGGTTTTACCTGAACCAGTAGGGCCGGTCACCAGAATGATGCCATGCGGTTTGTGGATAATTTTGTCCATATTCTGATGGGCCAACTTATCCATACCCAGGTGAGACAGATTCAGGCGCCCGGCCTGTTTATCTAGCAGTCTCATCACCACACGCTCACCCTGCCCGGTAGGGATAGTGGAGACACGCACGTCCACCGCACGTCCAGCGACACGCAGGCCGATACGTCCGTCTTGCGGCAGACGTTTTTCGGCAATGTCGAGTTTGGCCATCACTTTAATACGTGACACCAACAAAGGTGCCAACACACGACGCGGTGTCAGCACTTCACGCAACATGCCATCCACACGAAAGCGTACTACCAATCGTGTTTCATAGGGTTCAATATGAATATCCGAGGCATCTTCCTTGATGGCCTGCGTGAGCAGTGCATTGATCAGGCGAATAATCGGAGCATCATCTTCGCTTTCCAGCAGGTCTTCCGGTTCAGGCAAGGCTTGTGCAACAGAAAATAGATCTGCTTCATCGTCGAGGTCATCCATCATTTGCATGGCCTCACCCGAATGTTGCTCGTAAGCCTTTTGCAAACGCGCATCAAATTCGTCGGCATCAATGAGCTCAAAATGTACCGGCTTGGACAGAAAGCGACGTACCTCAGCGAGGGTAGTGCTGCTCACACCCGGACGCATCAGCACAACAACGTGTTCAGGCATTTTTTCGCTCACCAGTACACCATTGCGTTTGGCAAAAACAAAGGGCAACGCAGGAATGGCAGGGGCAACAGGTGGCACACTGTCATTCAACACAGTTTCAGTTGTGTTGTTATGTGCAATATCGACGACATTATTCATGGGTGGCATTAACAGGGCAGAGTATTTAAAACTCACCATCCTCATCTTCCCAGCCAGAAAATATAGACGCGGAATCCTCTTTCGCAGGCACGCTCTGATTTTCAGCCGGTTTTTGTTGTGGCGAACGAGTAATAAAGGGAGCTGGCAATTCCAAAAACTCCTTCCTTTCGGGCAACATTGGATGTGATTCATCCGATAATAAACTCACGCCATCTTCAGCTAGTTTCTGTTGATTGGAACGAATAAAATTGTATTTGCTACGCGTCAGCTGAAAACTGTCTTCCTTGGTACGTAAAATAGTAGGACGTAAAAACATCATCAGATTGGTTTTCACTTTTTTCACAGAGGTATAACGGAATAAAGCGCCCAGCAGCGGGATGTCCCCCAACAATGGCACTTTTTGCTCGGTTTCCACCAGGTCATCTCTGATCAGGCCACCCAGCACCAGCATTTCTCTGTCATCCACCAACACGCTGGTTTTAATCGAGCGTTCACTGGTCACGATATCACCCGCACCAGCCGCACCACCGGCAATACCATCCACGGTTTGCTCGATGTCCAGACGGATGGCATCGCCTTCGTTGATTTGTGGTTTCACCTTTAAACGAATACCTACTTGCTTGCGTTCAAACGTCGTAAAAGGGTTTACCGAGGAATTTGATGAACCGCTGTTAGCAAAAGAACCGGTGGGAATCGATAGCTCCTGTCCAACAAAAATTTCTGCCTCTTCATTATCCATTGTCACCAGATTTGGAGTGGACAATACGTTGGTGACGCCATCACCTTCCAACGCACGAATCAGCCCGGCAAAATTAAAGGTACCACTATTAAACTGGCCCAGGCCGATGGTAACGCCGGAGCCCAGTGCTGACAGCGCCGCTGCCGCCGTGCTTGCACCCGCTGCCTCTGCCGTTGCCGCACTTTGCGCGATGCCGGAAATACTGCTACTGCCGCTACCAAAGTTGACCCCCCCTATCGAGTTGTCACCACCACCAAGTAGCCATTGCACACCCAGTTCGGCAGCCCGATCCGAGGATACATCGGCAATAATTGCTTCTACCATTACCTGTGCACGGCGCACGTCCAGCTGCGCAATCACAGATTTCAGTGAACGGAACACTGTCGGTGCCGCGCTAATGACCAGTGCATTGGTGCTTTCATCAGCCTGAATATCAAAGGGCTGATTGGACGACGGAGGTGCTGCAGCCTTGGCTGCTTTACCACCTTTAGTGTTCTTGATTTTGCCCACCCCGGTCAACACCGGCACCAGATCCTTGGCCTTGGCATAGCGCAAATAGATAACATGAGTATCACCCACCACCTCAGAAGGGGTGTCCAAATGCGAGATGATGGCTCGCAACTGCAAACGTGCAGCACGTTCGCCACCAATCAAAATACTGTTGGTGCGCTCATCCGCCACCAACATGGGTTTGCTAGCCTTGGGATTTTTTTTGCCCGCCTGCTGTTGCATGCTAGTAAGCACTCGCACCAAATCCGAGGCCACGGCATTTTCCAGTGGCACAATTTCGATTTCACCACTGGTCGGTTGGTCAATACGTTTGATGATCTTCGCCAGCCGCGCGATATTGGCCGCACGATCAGAAATAATCAGCACATTGCTTTGTGGGTAAGCCGCAAGGTGGCCTTGTGGTGGCACCAGAGGACGCAAAATGGGCACTAACTGAGCGGCAGTGACGTGTTCTATTTCGATCACCCGGGTTACAGCTTCGTCCCCCTTACCTGGCTGGCGTGGTGAAACAAACGGCATGGCACTGTGTTTGGCATCGGCGTCCGGCACAATTTTGATCGCCTTGCCACTGGGAATGGCGGTATAACCGTGTACTTCCAGAATGGACAAAAAGACTTTGTAGACTTCTCCTTTGCCCATGGCACGATTGGAAATCAGCGTCACCTTGCCTTTGACGCGTGGATCAACAATAAAGTTTTTGCCAGTGACTTCCGCGATGGAGCTGATCACCGCACGGATATCTGCACCTTTGAAATTCAGCGTGCTGGTTTCCGCACCAAAACCGGGGGACAACCACAGCAATCCGACCAGTAGCCAGACGTGGCTTAATCTCCACCGCCGCGACCCCATTTGTACTCGTTCAATCTTCATCCTGTTCCTCAACCGGTTTGCAGCCTGTTGTTAATTTTCTCACGTCATTCCACCTGAAAGGCAAAAGATTCCCTCACCCCGTTGCGTTCCACATCCAGTGCCACTGAATCTGCTGTGGATAAATCACGCATAATTTCCAACGCCTTAATGGGATTATCCAGCGTTACACCGTTCACACCCGTTACTATATCGCCACTTTTCAATCCAAAACGCCCCAGCAGTTGTCGGTCTCTGCCGGGACGAATGCGATACCCTTTGAGCCTGCCCGTCGACTTGTCAGTCACCGGCGAAGCATTCACCAGATTCATTAATGTCTGTGGCTCACTGATCAATGCATCACGATACTGGCGTAACAAGGCCGCATTCTCCGCGGTACCTGCCTGCCTCGTATTACGACCGCGCGCTTGTGACGTTTTCTGTGCCGCCGTGCGCGATACCTTCGCGCTGACAATCTCATCTTTAGGCAGACGTAGAGTCTCGAGTCGGCCACGGTGTTCAAGAATCACCCGATCTGCATAAATTTCGCGTAACACCGCATTGCCGGGCAGTTGTTGATCTACGGCATAAGCCTCTTCTACACCTTTGCCATCGGCAATAATGGCGCGTGCCGCGATAGGGTCGGAAGATGCCAGTAGGCCATGTAACTTCAAGTTCAATCGAGTATCCGGAGCCTCAGTCATCTGCGTTACCGGTGCTGCTGAAACTTTCTGAATTTCGCCAAACAGGTGCCACTGACCAATGCGACTGATATCGGCAGCCTGTGATTGCCCGGCTTTTACGCTGGGTTGAAACGATGTGCTGGGTATTAACAACGGTTCCGGTGGCTGACTGGGCAACACTTGCCAAGTCAACTGCGCAAGGCTTTGCGCCAGCAATACGATAATCAACAACATCGCCAGTAGAGGCAAACGCTTATCCATGCCCACGGCTGCCAACCGCGCCATGAAGTCTGCACTCATGTTTGCTCGGAAAAATGTCCCCCAATCAGCCATTGCCTTGTCCATCGGTCATGCTATTTTACTACCCTTTTGATTACTGGCCAGTATATTACTGGTCAAAGCAGCGAGGTTTTTCAGTTCAATCGCGGATTTTACTGCAATTTCCGCAAAGCACCTATTTTAGAAACAACCTTCGCTTAACAAACTTTACCCTTGAATTTAATGCACTTTTCACGCCATTTAAACAGACAGCATCACAAACTAACAGCATTTAGCGGCAATCACCAGCCATCCGGAAGCTGTCTTTCGCCGAATGCCTACCTAAAACCAACGAGTTACAATGTGAGCATTACCGTTATGCGACATAAGCTACAGCACAATCTTCTCATAATGATCACCGTTCTGCTTTACGGGGCGGTAGACGCCAAAGAACCCCGGTTTGTTCCGCTGGATCATAGCGGCACACCGCTGTCTGCGGATAAGCGCAGGCAGTTGCAGGAATGGCCTTGCGTATTCGACCAAAGCACGGGGCTGGTCTGGGAAGGGAAATCCAAGGCTGCGGGCCTGCATTACCTCAACAATACTTTTAACTGGTTTGATCCAGATCACACACGCAATGGTGGCTTGGCAGGAGAACCCGGCAACCGACAATGTCGCGAAGGTATCCAGAAAAATGCCTGCGATACCCATCGTTTTGTGCAAGCCGTGAATAACGAAGGACTTTGTAATATTCACAACTGGCGCCTGCCTCGTCGCGAAGAACTTCGCAGTCTGGTGGACTACAGTATTCCCTCACCTGGGCCCACCATCGACACACAGGCCTTCCCCAACACCATTTCGCAATTTTACTGGTCCGCCGACACCAATGCGAGTGAACCGCTGGAAGCCTGGGGTATCGGTTTTTCTTTTGGTTTTGATTACGCCTATTTCAAAAGCAACCGGGTACATGTCCGACTGGTGAGCAGCAGTCAACAAATCCGGCAGGCACAACCATGAACCTGTTTCGTTGTTTTTTCATCATACTCTTGAGTGTCATCACTGGCGCCAGCAGTCTCTCTGTCATGGCACAAAACTGCAACAGTAAACTAGCCATCACATCATCCACACAACGTTTTCACGACAATCAGGATGGCAGCATCACCGATCAACAAACCGGTCTGCAATGGTCACGCTGTAGTCTAGGTCAATATTGGGAAGACAACACCTGCCAGGATGAAGCCCGCGCTCTACCCTACGCCATCGTCGCACTAGTCGCGGAGGAAGGCTGGCGACTACCGAGCATCAGCGAGCTTAGCTCTCTGGTTAATTTACGCTGTTCAAACCCGGCAATCGATAACAACATATTCCCTGCCACAGCTCCCGCCGTCTACTGGAGCGCAGCCCGCTTCATCAGTCGTGATGGTTACTTCTGGCAAGTGCATTTTTTGCACGGCGAAGCCCTACCGGAGAAAGCTGACAGCCTAGCATATGTACGCTGGGTGCGAGACAAATAATCGGGTTATTCAACTGAACACACACCCTAATGCTCCCGCGTCGCATGAAACTCAATCTCCGGCCAACGTTCTTTAATTAATTCAAGATTAATCCGGGTCGGTGCAATGTAAGTCAAATTACCATCACCATCTAACGCTAAGTTGTCACTCGCTTTACGTTTAAAATCGTCCAGCATTTTTTCATCGCCACACTCCACCCAGCGTGCCGTAGCCACGTTGACGTTTTCAAAGCGACATTCAACGTTGTATTCATTTTTCAAACGATGAGCAACCACGTCAAACTGCAATACACCAACGGCACCAACAATGAGATCATTGTTATTCATCGGGCGAAATAATTGCGACGCCCCCTCTTCACACAACTCTTGCAACCCCTTTTGCAAGGCCTTCATGCGTAGTGGGTCCAGCAAGCGCGCACGTCGAAATAGTTCCGGTGCAAAATGTGGGATACCGGTAAACTTTAGATCTTCGCCTTGCGTGAACGTATCACCAATCTGAATACTGCCATGATTATGCAGACCGATAATGTCACCGGAATACGCATCTTCCACATGCTCACGATCAGAAGCCATAAAGGTGATCGCGGTAGGGATTTTCACATCACGGCCAATGCGTACATGCCGCACTTTCATACCCTTACGGTAAGTACCGGAGCAAATGCGCAGAAAAGCAATGCGGTCACGATGCTTGGGGTCCATATTCGCCTGAATCTTAAACACAAAACCGGAAAACTTTGTTTCGTCCGATTTCACTTCGCGACTTTGGCTTATACGCGAGGGTGGTGGTGGTGCAAAATTCACCAATGCATCCAGTAACTCTTGCACACCAAAATTATTGATGGCGGAACCGAAATACACCGGAGTCAATTTCCCAGCAAGGAAATCATCAAGATTAAATTCGTGGCTGGCACCCTTCACCAAATCCACTTCTTCACGAAACTCCACCATCATAGCGCCAAACAATTCATCGAGACGTGGATTATCCAGCCCCTCAATTACCTCACCCTCTTGTATTTTGCCACCGTGAGTAGCACTGAACAGGTGAATATTGTCGCTGTAAAGATCGTACACACCTTTGAAACGTTTACCCATGCCGATTGGCCAGGTCATCGGCGCACACTGAATTTTCAGTACCTCTTCCACTTCATCCAGCAACGTCAACGGATCACGCCCTTCACGATCCAATTTGTTAATGAAGCTGATAATGGGCGTATCGCGCAGACGACACACCTCCATCAATTTGACGGTACGTTGCTCAACACCCTTGGCGCAATCAATCACCATCAAAGCAGAGTCAGCCGCCGTCAACGTGCGATAGGTGTCTTCCGAGAAATCTTCATGGCCCGGAGTATCCAGCAGATTGATAATCTGGTCCCGATACGGAAACTGCATGATCGAGGTCGTAATCGAAATACCACGTTGCTGTTCCAGCGCCATCCAATCGGATGTTGCATGGCGTGCAGCCTTACGGCCCTTGACGGTGCCTGCCAACTGAATGGCGCTACCGAATAACAACAGTTTTTCGGTCAACGTGGTCTTCCCTGCATCAGGGTGGGAAATAATCGCAAAGGCCCGGCGTCGCTGAACTTCTTGCAGGAAATCAGACATAGCTCTAACTCAGCGTAGGAAAGATAAACGATGGCTAAAAATGGTGGGCCGTCCGCGACTCGAACGCGGGACCATCGGATTAAAAGTCCGGTGCTCTACCAACTGAGCTAACGGCCCGAAAAAAGGAATGCAAATCATACAGAAATGACGAGGAATAACAAGATAAAGCATCACGTTAGTCCAACAAATATTTGCTCCTGACGCGAAACAGCTTGTGACGGTTACGATTATACGGCATCAAGCTTACGCAACTTGTTAGGCAGCAACTTCATATCGGCCAAACCAGCCACCAGCGCTTTCACAAAAGAAGCCTCTTCTTCATACACCAACTTGTAATATTGCACCTTCATTGTAATGGCACAGCCAAACACAATCGCAATTAATGCCAAAAATGAACCGACCGCCAGGGTGGAAACACCGGTAATACCCTGTCCAACAGTACAACCCAGAGCCAACACACCACCAAAACCCATGAGCACGGCTCCAATAATATGCGTGACAAAATCCTTAAACGAGGCAAACCATTCAAAACGCAGATTTTTGCTCACCAACGACCACAAAAATGAACCGACAACGACCCCCAGTAGGGCCATAATGCCAAAGGTGAGCATGGAACGATTGAGCCCACTTCCAACATAACCAAAAGCCTGCCCCATAGGGTTAATAAAGGTAAATGACTGCGGGCTCAGCGGTCGTCCCACGGCCGGTCTGCCCTCCTCAGAATCGGCTAGCATATCCCACTCGTTGTAATAATCACTAAGGCTGTACAACTCCTCATCCACGTTGATTTCCACATTGCTGCTCACATACCAACCACCGAGTACAACGAGGCCAACAATGATGCCTCCCAGAATGTTATCGTGACTACGTCGGAAATCTGCGGATTTAAACACAAACACCAGAACGGCAAACGCCAGCAGAATACCAATCACCAGACGGGTCATCAATGCATTGTCGGGATTAAGCAAGCTGCCAAAATCCTGATCCTCACCAGTATTGATGGCTAATGGACGAATCCAGTCATAAAAAAACAGGCTGAACAGGGTTTTATCTGAACCTGGAAAGGGATTCAACATGTAATAAGCAATCAGCGCAATCACCATCAGCACCACGATTGACTTAAAATTTCCTCCACCAATACGAATCAGTGTTTTGTTGCCACAGCCACTGGCCAAGGTCATACCGATACCAAACAAAACACCGCCCAACAGGTTTTCGGCCCAAATAAGTTGTGAACTGCGGTAGGGAGGAAAAGCAGCATCGGCATTAATCAGGCCCAGGGTTTCGAGAATCACAACGCCCAGCATGGTCACCGCAATAGCCAACAACCAAGCGCGGATTCGGCCCAGATCGCCCATATTGACCCAATCAGAGATGGCCCCCATGGTACAGAAATTGGTTTTATTCGCTACAGCACCCAACAACAAAGCAAGAGCAAAAATGACCCACAAAAAAACCGTTTCCGCTTGAATAAAACCTTCGAATATCATGCGCGCCCCCTTATATGTTTGATACTCCGAGCAAACTACCCAGCTTTGGTGTTCTGGTTTTTAATGAATGAAGTAATAGTGCCAATTCGTGTAAAACACAGACGCGAAAACAGAGTCCGCCAAGTCTAATACTATTAACGAGCAATTCGATGGGTTTCTTTATCAAAATTTTCTATCGGGACATACTGGCATGCCAAACTCAAAACTGAGACATAAAAAAACCGGGCATAGCCCGGTCTTCTCAAAATAGGTTAAAAATAAAGCTCTTATTCTTTAGTCGTGGCTGCAGTCTCTGGTTCAACACTTTCCACTTCATCATCTGTGGCCAGTTCAGGGCGGTCTACCAGTTCAACAATGGCCATGGGAGCATTATCACCCGGGCGAAAACCACACTTAAGAATACGCAGGTAACCACCAGGGCGCGACTGATAACGTGGACCCAACTCGACAAACAATTTGCTTACCATATCGCGGTTACGAATACGATTAAACACAATACGTCTATTGGCAACCGAATCCGCCTTTGCGCGGGTAATCAGTGGCTCAACCACACGACGCAGTTCCTTGGCTTTGGGTACCGTGGTTTTGATCACTTCATGCTCAAATAATGATGAGGCCATATTACGAAACATCGCCTTGCGATGACTGCTGTTTCGATTCAATTGTCGACCTGACTGACGATGACGCATGGGATGTTCCTTTAAACTCTATTTTTTGCTACAAAATTTAATAAGCGAAAACTTGGCAATATGTGCTTTTTTATGCAAGCTCACGTTGTTCTTTCAGGCTGGCAGGCGGCCAATTTTCTAAACGTCGCCCCAGTGATAATCCTTTGGTTGCCAATACGCTCTTGATCTCAGTGAGCGATTTTTTGCCTAAATTTGGCGTTTTCAACAGTTCAACTTCGGTACACTGAATCAGGTCACCGATATAATAAATCTGTTCAGCCTTTAAACAATTAGCTGAGCGCACAGTAAGCTCAAGGTCATCAACCGGCCGTAGTAGCACTGGGTCCACTTCAGGCTCATCAGATTTGGCGGCATCTTCTTCACGACTTTGCAAATCAACAAAAGTTGACAGTTGGTCTTGAAGGATAGTTGCTGCAGAGCGCACAACTTCTTCCGGGTCAAGAGAGCCATCAGTCTCCAGCTCAATAATCAGCTTATCGAGATCAGTACGCTGCTCAACACGAGCACGCTCTACCGTGTAGGCAACACGCGCGATTGGGCTGAAGGACGCATCCAACTGCAGACGGCCAATGGCTCTCCCTTCAGTTTCTGCATTACGAGTTGTCGACGCCTCATAACCGCGTCCTCTACTCACCTTCAAAGTCATTTTCAATGACCCTTTCTTGGTCAAGTGGGCAATAACGTGATTCGGGTTCACCAACTCAACATCATGATCCAGCGTAATGTCAGCAGCCGTTATAGGACCTTCGCCGGACTTTTCCAACGTCAGTACGGCTTCATCACGCGTATGCATACGGAACGACAATCCTTTGAGATTCAACAGGATGTCAATCACATCTTCCTGCACACCCTCAATAGTACTGTATTCGTGCAACACACCTTCAATTTCAGCTTCAACAACCGCACAACCAGAAATTGATGATAATAAAATACGACGCAAGGCATTGCCCAGCGTATGGCCAAAACCACGTTCTAAAGGCTCCAACGTCACTTTGGCATGACGGTCAGTATAAACCTGAACGTTAACAATACTTGGTTTTAAAAATTCAGACACTAAACCCTGCATGGATTTTCCTCTCTGGCCGTCTGGCACATTGTATTTACAATACCGTCGTATAACATCAGATGCTACTTTGTGTTTCCTAGCTCGAACTACCTTTTACTTGGAATACAATTCAACAATCAAATGTTCATTAATATCAGATGACAACTCAGTACGTTCCGGACGCGACTTAAACACGCCGGTAAATTTTTTAGCATCAACCTCAATCCACTCTGCAAATCCGCGTTGACCAGCCATATCCAACGCAGACTGGATGCGCAATTGATTACGACTGCCTTCGCGCACAGCAACTTCGTCCGCGGGGTTAACCTGATAAGAAGGAATGGTTACTGACACTCCGTTCACACTGATTGCTTTGTGACGCACCAACTGGCGTGCTTCGCTACGTGATGCGGCAAAACCCATGCGGTACACCACGTTATCCAAACGTGATTCCAGCGCCTGTAACAGATTCTCGCCAGTCGCACCTTTCCTGCTATCAGCAGATTTATAATAAAGTCGGAACTGGTTTTCCAGAATGCCATAGGTACGCCGCATCTTCTGTTTTTCACGCAACTGCGTTGCATAATCAGAAGTACGGGTACGCCGTTGACCATGCTGCCCTGGCGGGAAAGCCCGGTTTTCCATTGCGCATTTGCTGCCGTAGCATTTCTCGCCTTTCAGAAAGAGTTTCTCGCCTTCACGACGACACTGACGACATTTCGGACCTACATATCTAGCCATTCTTTAGTTACTCCAAACTTTAAATGCGCAAACTTAAACGCGACGGCGTTTCGGCGGACGACAGCCATTGTGCGGAATCGGCGTTACATCGGTGATACTGGTGATAGTAAAACCATTTGCGTTGAGTGCGCGAATCGCAGACTCACGCCCCGGGCCTGGTCCCTTGACACACACATCAAGATTTTTCATACCCATTTCTTTGACCACAACCGCAACACGCTCGGCTGCAACCTGTGCAGCGAATGGCGTGCTTTTACGTGAGCCACGAAAACCGGAGCCACCCGCAGTCGCCCAAGCCAAGGCGTTACCTTGACGGTCGGTGACCGTAACGATGGTATTGTTGAAAGTTGCATGCACATGTGCAATACCATCAACTACATTCTTTTTAACTTTCTTGCGAGTGCGAGGACTTGCCATTCGGATAACCTGTATTAATCAAACTGCATTAATGAAAAGTGAATATTGCGCAGCGCGTATACGCCGTAGCTGTACTCGGTATGACGAGTTAGTAGCTAGCTACATGTAATTTTAGTTACGTACCATGCGACGAGGGCCTTTACGTGTACGGGCATTCGTTCGTGTACGCTGGCCCCGTAATGGCAGACCGCGACGATGACGAATTCCACGATAACAGCCCAGATCCATCAGGCGTTTGATATTCATGGAGACTTCACGTCGAAGATCACCTTCAACATCGAACTTACCGACTTCAGCGCGCAACAAATCAAGCTCCTGCTCGGTCAAATCCTTGATTTTGGCGCCTTCTTTCACACCCGAAGCCGCACAAATCTTCTTTGCACGCGTCGGCCCAATACCAAAAATCGCCCTCAGCCCAATCACTGTGTGCTTATGCGCTGGAATATTAATACCCGCAATACGAGCCATTCAAACAATCTCCAAAATAACGCCGCAGAAAGCCGGCTATTGTAATTAGTTTTTCGCCCATCAGCAAGCAAGATGGACAAAAGTCATCATTAACCCTGACGCTGCTTGTGGCGAGGGTCTACGCAAATGATGCGAACCACACCTTTGCGGCGTACAACTTTGCATTTGTTGCAAATTTTCTTAACCGAAGCACGTACTTTCATGGTCTGTCTCCAAATAGCTAACGGCCTACCTTGGCCCGCCGGGCCTTGCCGATTTATACATTCACAGCAGGCTAAATACCGCTGCGACCATACCCTTTCAAATTGGCCTTCTTCATCAAGCCTTCATACTGATGCGACATCAGGTGTGCCTGAATCTGGGAAATAAAGTCCATCACCACTACCACAATAATCAGCAAAGATGTGCCACCAAAATAAAACGGTACATTCCAGTAAACAATCATAAATTCAGGCAACAAACACACGGCGGTTATGTATATCGCGCCAATAAGCGTCAACCGTGACATGACGCCATCAATATATTTTGCCGTATTTTGTCCCGGACGAATGCCTGGAATAAATGCCCCAGAGCGCTTCAGATTGTCAGCCGTATCATTTGGATTAAACTGCAATGCGGTGTAAAAAAAGCAAAAGAAAATAATCGCCATTGCATACATAAACACGTACACCGGCTGTCCGGGTGACAGCGTCGTCGCAATGTCCTTCAACCAACCCATTCCTTCTGTCTGACCAAACCAACTAGCCAAGGTTGCTGGAAATAAAATAATACTGGAGGCAAAAATTGGCGGAATCACGCCTGCCATATTCACCTTCAATGGCAAATGACTTTTTTGCGCTGCATACACTTTTCGGCCCTGTTGACGCTTAGCGTAATTAACTGTGATACGTCGTTGACCACGCTCCATAAAGACTACAAAACCGGTCACACCAATCGCAAGCACTAACAAGATCAGCACCAGAAATGCGCTGATTTCACCAATACGTGCCAACTCCAAAGTACCGCCAATCGCTGATGGCAACCCGGCAACAATACCGGCAAAAATGATTAACGAAATACCGTTGCCGATACCACGCTCAGTCACCTGCTCACCCAACCACATCAAAAACATAGTACCGGTAACTAAACTCACAACTGCCGTAAATACAAATCCGGGACCAGGCGCAGGCACCAAAGCCAACGAGCCTGCTGTTTGCCCTTGTAACGCAATCGCAATACCAATCGATTGAAAAAGTGCCAAGCCTAACGTGCCATAACGTGTGTACTGGGTAATTTTGCGTCGCCCTGACTCACCTTCCTTTTTCATCTGTTCCAGCTTGGGTACCACCGCAGTCAACAACTGCATGATAATCGAAGCAGAAATATAGGGCATGACACCCAGGGCAAACAATGACAAGCGACCCAGAGCACCACCAGAAAACATGTTAAACATGTCTAGGATCGTGCCTTTTTGTTGTTCAAACAACACGGCCAGCGCAGCCGGATCAATTCCGGGGACCGGTATAAACGTGCCGATGCGGAAAACCACCATCGCCATAAGCACAAACAGCAAACGCTGCTTGAGTTCAGATAATTTACCCGAACCCATTGCGCCGAGCATTGAAGAGTTTGTTGCTGACACTGGCGTTTAGTCCTCGACCTTTCCGCCAGCGGCTTCAATTGCCGCGCGGGCACCTTTAGTGACCCCCAGGCCACTGACCGTAACGGCTTTGGATATTTCGCCCGACAGGATAACTTTTACACGCTTAATTTGCTGGCCAACAATATTTGCGGTCTTCAATGCCAGCAAATCTACCACGTCGCCACCAACCAAAGTTAATTCGTGCAAACGAACTTCCGCAACATAACGCGCTGTGCGTGAAGTAAACCCCACTTTAGGCAAGCGACGCTGTAACGGCATTTGTCCGCCTTCAAACCCGACCTTGGTAAAACCGCCGGAACGTGATTTTTGACCTTTGTGACCACGGCCACCTGTCTTGCCCAAACCGGAACCGATGCCACGGCCAACGCGCTTCGCATTTTTCTTCGAGCCATCTGCAGGCTTAAGTGTATTTAGATACATTGTTATGCTTCCTCAACCTTCAGCAGATAAGACACGGCATTAATCATCCCGCGAGTGCACGGTGTGTCCTCAACGGAAACTGTTTGATGCATGCGGCGCAAACCCAAACCAGCCACACAAGCCCTGTGTGCCGGCAGTCTGCCGATAACACTTTTGGTTAATGTAATTTTGACTTGATTAGCCATAACTTACCCCGAAATTTCTTCAACGCTTTTACCGCGCTTAGCCGCAACAGCATCTGGTGTTGTCATTTCACTTAATCCCTTGAATGTTGCTCGCACAACATTGATCGGGTTATTTGAACCAATACATTTTGCCAGTACATCACGTACGCCCACAGCCTCAAACACCGCACGCATGGGACCACCGGCAATGATTCCAGTACCTTCCGAGGCGGGAAGCATAACCACTTTGGCTGCGCCATGGTTGCCGATAAGCGGATACTGCAAAGTGCCACCTTTAAGGTTTACCTTGCGCATATTTTTGCGGGCATCCTCCATGGCTTTCTGCACTGCAACCGGCACTTCACGCGCCTTGCCTCGTCCAAAACCAATATTGCCTTCACCGTCACCCACTACCGTCAGCGCAGTAAAACCAAAAATACGACCACCCTTCACTACTTTCGCCACGCGGTTGATATTAACCAGTTTCTCAATTAAACCGTCGCTATTAGCTTGTGCATCAAATTTAGCCATGCCAGATACCTTATTCCTATTTCTAGATAGTCAAACCGCTTTCACGAGCGGCATCGGCAAGCGCTTTCACGCGGCCATGATATTTGAAGCCCGAACGGTCAAACGCCACCTGATCAACACCGGATGCCTTTGCACGTTCTGCAATGAGCTGCCCAATTTTAACCGCCGCTTCAACGTTGCCCGTGTGTTTCAATGCGGACTTCACATCGGTTTCCACTGTCGAGGCACTGGCCACAACACTGGCGCCATCCGGTGAAATCACCTGCGCATAAGTGTGTTGTGCAGTACGATGCACACAGAGACGATGTGCTCCCAGTTCGCGAATCTTGGAACGTGTGCGTAAGGCACGACGTAAACGACTTTGTCTTTTATTCATTCTATGCGCCTCTACTTCTTCTTGGCTTCTTTACGAACAACATGCTCATCCGTATAACGAACACCTTTACCCTTGTAGGGCTCTGGCGGGCGGTAGGCGCGGATATTCGCAGCTACTTGGCCGACTTGCTGTTTGTCAACACCGGCAACGACAATCTCTGTCTGGCTGGGCGTTTCAACACTGATGCCCTCCGGCATTTCATACTCTACCGGATGTGAAAAGCCCAATGACAAATTCAGTTTTTTACCCTGAGCCTGGGCACGATAACCCACACCAACCAATGTCAGCTTCTTCTCAAACCCCTGAGATACACCCATCACCATGTTATTCAACAAGGCGCGAGTGGTACCCGCTAGAGCATTTGAGCTTTGCTCAGTATTGCGGGCAGCAAAAGTCAATACAGAATCCTGCTGGTTCACTTCGACCGCAGCATGAATTTCATGGTTCAATTCACCCTTGGCACCCTTCACTTTGACCGACTGACCAGCAAGGGTCACTTCAACACCTGAAGGGATTTGTACTGGATTATTTGCAACGCGTGACATTGTTTGCCCCCTTAAGCGACGTAGCAGATGACTTCGCCACCGTGACCCGCTTTACGCGCCTCACGATCTGTCATCAAACCTTTAGAGGTGGATACAACAGCCACACCCAGCCCATTCATCACAGAAGGCAATTCATCTTTGCCTTTATAAACACGTAAGCCAGGACGGCTTACGCGCTTAATCATATCGATAACCGGCTTACCCTCATAATATTTGAGAGCAACTTCCAACACCGGCTTGCCATCGATATCCTGTGTATTAACACCTGTGATATAACCTTCTCCTATCAACAAATTCGCAATAGCGACTTTCTTTTTGGAAGAAGGCATCGTCACAGTCAGCTTACCTGCCGACAACGCATTACGAATGCGTGTCAGCATGTCAGCGATTGGATCAGTCATGCTCATGCCATAAACTCCTGGAATACCCGTTTCTGCAAACTGCTAACGGGATGAAAACTTACGTCAACCGCAGCTGCGGTTATACACTTTTACCAACTGGCCTTGACCAGACCGGGAATGTCACCACGCATAGCAGCCTCACGCAATTTGGTGCGAGACAGGCCAAACTTACGGTAATAACCGTGAGGCCTCCCCGTTTCGCGACAGCGATTACGCTGGCGACAGGGGCTAGCATTTCGCGGCAGAGATTGAAACTTGCGCTGCGCCTCTTCTCTGTCTTCAGCACTCAAGTTCAGATCTTTCAATTGAGCTTTAAGTTCGGCACGCTTTGTCGCATATTTTGCAACAGTACGGGTGCGCTTCAATTCGCGATTAATAATCGATTGTTTTGCCATGCCAGTCTCTCTACTTTACTTTTTAAGCGGAAGATTAAAAGCAGTTAATAATGCACGTGCTTCGTCATCAGTCTTTGCGCTGGTGGTGAAAGTGATATCCATACCTCGGATCGCATCAATTTTGTCGTAATCAATCTCTGGGAAAATAATCTGTTCCTGGATGCCCATACTGTAATTACCACGGCCATCAAAGGCATTAGGCTTCAAGCCGCGAAAATCACGAATACGTGGAATGGCAATACTCACCAAGCGATCCATAAAGTCATACATACGCTCACGGCGCAAAGTAACTTTACAACCGATAGGCCAACCTTCTCTGACCTTAAAACCGGCAACTGACAAACGAGCATGATTAACCACCGGCTTTTGTCCGGCAATCCTGGTCATATCATCAAGCGCATGCTGAATAATTTTTTTGTCGCCAATTGCCTCGCCAAGCCCCATATTCAGGGTAATCTTTTCCAGCTTAGGCACTTCCATTACACTTTTGAAGCCGAACTGCTGCTTTAGCTGATCGACTACAGTGTCTTTGTAATACTCTCTTAAACGGGACATGATTTTCTTCCGTCGTTCCTATTAACTTACTCTGAAACCAAAAGGTTAAATGTCCACAACTTCGTTGTCAGACTTAAAAAACCGTACTTTATTGCCATCATTCAGTGTCTTGATACCAACACGGTCACCCTTACCCCTCGCCGGATTAAACAAGGCAATATTGGAAATATGCACGGGCATCTCTTTCTCGACAATACCGCCAGCCTCTCCCGCATTGGGATTCGCTTTAACATGTTTTTTTGCCATGTTGCAACTTTCAACCAAAACACGATTATTTGCCGTTATCTTCAAAACAGCACCGCGCTTACCTTTGTCCTTACCAGTGGTGATGATAACTTCATCGCCTTTTTTGATCTTATGCATCGTAATTCTCTTTCTTACTTTCTATGTAAAATACTGACAGAATTCTTAAAACTCTTTACAAGACTTCCGGTGCCAAGGAGATAATTTTCATGAAGCGTTCACTACGCAGTTCACGAGTCACCGGGCCAAAAATACGTGTACCAATCGGCTGCAAGTTAGCATTCAGTAACACTGCTGCATTACCATCAAAGCGAATCAATGAGCCATCAGGACGGCGTACACCTTTAGCAGTACGCACTACAACGGCATTATACACCTCGCCTTTCTTGACCTTACCTCGAGGAATAGCCTCTTTGATACTCACTTTAATGATGTCTCCAATGCCGGCATAGCGACGCTTGGAACCACCCAGTACTTTGATACACATCAGGCGACGTGCGCCGCTGTTGTCAGCTACATCTAATACCGTCTGCATCTGAATCATCGAAATATCTCCGCCAAACTGCGCACAAAACCACCGGAACCCGCTGGATAAGGGGCGCGCATCATACCACTAAAATGCACGGAGCCCAAATATTTATCACTTTGGGCTCCGCGAGAAACAGCTTGTCATCGCCTGAGAAAACCGCTTTATCGGTCAACGGGCGCAAAAAAACTAAGGCAAATTACTAATTCGCGCGCTTGACAATTTCCACTAATTTCCAGGATTTTGTCTTGGAAATCGGGCGACACTCGCTAATCGTGACTTCGTCACCCTCGTTGCAGGCATTTTCTTCATCATGTACATGCAGCTTAGTGGAACGACGAATATACTTGCCATAAAGGGGGTGTTTAACACGACGCTCCACCAGCACCGTGATTGTGCGATCCATTTTACTGCTGATCACACGGCCTGATTCCGTCCGGATAGCTTTGCTTTCACTCATTCTGCTTCACCCGCACTTTTTTCATTCAACTTTTGTTCATTAATAATGGTCAAAACCCGCGCTACATCCCGACGTACACCTTTCATGCGCGCCGAATTATTCAACTGACCAGAGCCCTTTTGCATACGCAGATTAAACTGCTCTCGCAACAACCCGTTCAGTTCTTCTTTCAGCTGGGTTTCACTTTTACTTCGTAATTCTTTTACGTCCATCACATCACCGTCCGAGTCACAAATGACGTTGCCACAGGAAGTTTGGCAGCAGCCAATTGAAACGCTTCACGTGCCAATTCTTCGCTCACCCCTTCCATTTCAAACAACATTCGGCCAGGCTGGATCTGGGCCACCCAATATTCCACGCCGCCTTTACCCTTACCCATACGTACTTCCAAAGGCTTTTTAGTAATCGGCTTATCCGGAAATACACGAATCCAAATCTTGCCACCACGTTTAATATGGCGTGTCATTGCACGACGGCTGGCTTCAATCTGGCGGGCAGTAATCCGACCACGGCCCGTGGCCTTCAGGCCGAATTCACCAAAACTGACATCGCTGCCACGGAAAGCAAGTCCGCGGTTACGACCTTTCATCTGTTTGCGAAATTTAGTTCGCTTTGGCTGTAACATCTCTCTGACTCCCTAAAAACTAGCTGGCAGCTTTTTCAGCAATAACCGGCGCCTGACCTTTATCAATAATCTCACCCTTAAACACCCACACTTTTACGCCAATAATGCCGTAGGTAGTGTTGGCTTCAATAGTGCCATAATCAATATCGGCTCGCAGTGTGTGCAATGGCACACGACCTTCGTGGTACCACTCAGCACGCGCAATGTCCGCACCATTCAAACGACCCGCGACCCGGATTTTGATGCCTTGTGCGCCCAAGCGCATGGCATTTTGTACGGCGCGTTTCATAGCGCGGCGGAACATAATACGACGTTCCAACTGCTGCGCAACATTTTCGGCAACCAACATCGCATCCAGTTCCGGCTTGCGAATTTCTTCGATATTGATGCTTACCGGGATGCCCATCATACTGGTGACATCCTTGCGCAGGCGTTCAACATCTTCACCTTTCTTACCGATGACGATACCCGGGCGTGCAGTATGAATGGTGATGCGGGCATTGCTTGCCGGGCGCTCGATCTGCACACGACTGACCGATGCGCTTTTCAATTTTTTCTTGATGAAATCACGAACCCTCAGGTCCATGTTCAAGGTATCTGCAAAATTCTTGGAATCTGCGTACCACTTGGATGTCCAATCCTTGACAATGCCCAGGCGAATACCCGTTGGATGTACTTTTTGACCCATTACAGACCCCTTCTCTTCTCTTGATTAAGTGTTAACTGTTAACTGTCGCTAACTGTCACAGTAATATGACTATGCCGTTTTAGAATTCGAACACCTCGGCCTTTGGCACGTGCGCGCATGCGCTTGTGTGTCGGCCCCTCATCAACAAAGACCGTAGAAATTTTCAGCTCGTCAATATCTGCACCTTCATTGTGTTCAGCATTGGCAATGGCTGATTCCAGCACTTTTTTCACCAGATGAGCTGCTTTTTTAGGGCTGAAGGTTAATACCTGCAACGCCTTTTCAACATTCAACCCACGGATCTGATCGGCAATCAGGCGCCCTTTTTGCGCCGACAACGGTGCATTGGATAATTTTGCGCTTACTTCCATATCAATACCCCTTAGCGACTTTTCTTATCCGCCGCGTGACCTTTGTAGGTACGGGTCGGAGCAAATTCACCGAGTTTGTAACCCACCATATCTTCAGTGATAAACACTGGCATATGCTGGCGGCCATTATGCACGGCGATGGTCAAACCCAACATGTCGGGAAGAACCATTGAACGACGCGACCAGGTTTTGATCGGTTTTCTGCTGTTGGCCTCTGCTGCCTCTTTCACCTTTTTAGCAAGATGAAGATCAACAAAGGGTCCTTTGCGAATTGAACGTGGCACGATCCTGTCTCTCTTTCTGTTTTAATTTCTGTTTAAACTGATTAAGTCAATAAACGGGAAAATTATTTCGACTTACGACGGCGCACAATCATGCCATCTGTACGTTTATTGCTACGAGTCTTGTAACCCTTGGTGGGAGTACCCCAAGGCGACACCGGATGACGCCCACCCGAAGTACGACCTTCACCGCCACCATGCGGGTGATCAACCGGATTCATGGCAACACCCCGAACCGTCGGACGTACACCGCGCCAACGCGACGCACCTGCCTTGCCAAGTTTGCGCAGACTATGTTCACTGTTACCTACTTCACCAATGACCGCCCGGCATTCAACATGAATTTTACGCATTTCGCCTGAACGCAAACGCAATGTAGCGTATTCACCATCACGCGCAACCAGTTGTGCTGAAGCACCGGCGCTACGCATCATCTGCGCACCCTTGCCTGGTTTCATTTCCACACAATGCACCGTAGCACCCACCGGAATGCTACGCAGAGTCAGGCAATTGCCTGGTTTGATCGGCGACTCATTACCCGACAGGATTTCCGTACCGGCCTGCACGCCTTTGGGGGCGATAATGTAACGACGCTCACCATCCGCAAACAACAGCAAAGCAATATGTGCGCTGCGATTCGGGTCATATTCCAAACGTTCAACACGGGCCGGAATACCATCTTTGTCATTCCGCTTGAAATCGATAACCCGGTAATGTTGTTTATGACCACCGCCACGATGACGCGTAGTAATGCGCCCCTTGTTATTACGGCCACCCGAACGAGACTTAGGCTCCAGCAATGCTGCATGAGGCTCACCCTTGTGCAGCTCAGGTGTTCTGATCTGAACCGTAAATCGACGACCGGGTGATGTCGGTTTCGCTTTTATAATTGCCATGCTTAATTTACTCCGAATGCCTGTCTTGACTTATTCGCTGCCAGCAAAGTCGATGGTTTGACCCGCTTTCACACGCACATAAGCCTTTTTCCAGTTTTTGCGACAACCCACACGCTGTCCGGTGCGCTTGGTTTTACCTTTCACGTTAACCACGCGAACTGCATCTACTTCCACTTCAAATAATTTTTCCACCGCCTGTCTTACTTCAGGCTTAGTTGCATTCGTGGCAACCTGAAAAACATACTGATTGCTGGACTCGCCCACAATTGCAGCCTTTTCCGTGATATGCGGTCCCAGCAAAATATTCATGATGCGTTGATCATTCATGCCAGCATCTCCTCAATTTTCTGCACCGCGCCTACAGTCATTATGACATTTGCGCTGCCCACCAGACTAACGGGATTAATTTCGCTCGCTTTCAGCACATCAACCTTGTGCAGGTTACGCGCAGAAAGGTACAAATTCTCATCATCAGCATCTGTAATAATCACACCGCTTTTAAAGTTGATGGCCGACAACTTTTCCACCAAGTCTTTGGTTTTTGGCGCATCAAGACTAAAAGCGTCAACAACCGTCACACGCTCTTGTCGCACCAGCTCGGATAAGATTGAACGCATCGCACTGCGGTACATTTTTTTGTTGACTTTTTGCGAGTGATCCTGCGGAGTCAATGCAAACGTGTGACCACCGGAACGCCAGATTGGACTACGAATCGTACCTGCTCGCGCACGGCCCGTACCTTTCTGGCGCCAGGGCTTGGCACCACCACCACGCACCGCAGAACGGCTCTTGCTAGCGCGAGTACCACTACGGCCACCTGCCAAATAGGCAGTAACGACTTGGTGAATCAACGCCTCGTTAAAGTCGCGTGCAAATGTGCCATCAGAAAGCTCTACCGTTTTGGTAGAGGCATTACCGCTTGCTGTAGTTAATTTCAATTCCATGGTTCAGTCTCTCACTTCGTCTTGATCGCAGGGCTTACTAATAAATTGCCGCCCTTTGCACCAGGAACAGCACCCTTGACGAGCAACAAATTACGTTCTGCATCCACCCGTACCACTTCCAGATTCTGGTTTGTGGTTCGTGCATTACCCATGTGGCCAGCCATCTTTTTACCTTTAAACACATGCCCGGGGTTTTGCCCCAGACCGATGGAACCCGGTGCACGATGGGAGATCGAGTTACCGTGGGTGGCGTCCTGCATGGCAAAATTGTAACGCTTGATAACACCGGCAAAACCTTTACCAATACTGGTGCCAACCACATCGACTTTCTGGCCTTCCGTAAAAATGCCTACGTTAATTGTGGCGCCGGTTTCCAGCTCTTCACCTTCGCCATCACCTAAACGGAATTCCCACATACCACGACCCGCTTCAACACCCGACTTGGCAAAATGGCCAGCCGCTGCTTTATTCACCCGTGAAGGGCGGCGACTGCCTGTAGTTACCTGTACCGCGCGATAACCATCCGTCTCCAGTGTTTTCATCTGGGAGATACGGTTTGGCTCCACTTCGATTACGGTCACAGGAATCGAAACACCATCTTCTGTGAAGATGCGCGTCATTCCCGCTTTGCGGCCGACAATTCCAATGCTCATCTTGATTTCCTCTACCTTGTGACGACTGTATCAGCCGCGCACATCATTATTTATTGCTTTACGAAAAACGTTTAACCTAACTTGATCTGCACATCCACACCAGCAGCAAGATCAAGCTTCATCAATGCATCAACGGTTTTATCCGTAGGATCCACAATATCGAGCAGGCGCTTGTGTGTGCGCAACTCATACTGATCACGCGCATCTTTATTAACGTGCGGTGAGGTCAGCACCGTCCAGCGCTCTTTGCGCGTCGGCAACGGAATGGGACCACGAATCTGGGCGCCGGTACGCTTGGCAGTCTCCACAATCTCCAGCGCTGACTGATCAATCAGTCGGTGATCAAAAGCCTTTAAGCGGATGCGAATTCTTTGTCCAGCTGCCATGTTTATAACCTTTAAAATTCAGATAAAAGATGAAAGATACAAGGGAAAAGCGTGTCGCTTTTGTCTCTTCCCTCTCCTCTTTACCCTGCTCTATTCAATAATTTTTGCGACCACACCTGCACCCACGGTACGCCCACCTTCGCGAATCGCGAATCGCAGACCTTCTTCCATGGCGATCGGGCCAATCAGTTTTACTTTCATGTTCACGTTGTCACCCGGCATAACCA
>Ga0316203_1000794_pt1 | contig 30199 bp, 42 predicted proteins | sample 6monrhotite_MG_FD_204940 | JGI IMG/M metagenome (GOLD analysis project Ga0316203, IMG submission 204940) | Microbial mat bacterial communities from mineral coupon in-situ incubated in ocean water Damariscotta River, Maine, United States -... | ecosystem: Environmental > Aquatic > Marine >... | reverse complement strand
CGTCCGGGGCCTGGGTGCGCACCGATGAACGCCCAGCGCCACCAGGCCGTCATGGCCGCCAGGGCCGCCCAGCTGGACGCCAGGCTGTGGCGGGATGTGGACGCCTTCATCATGGGCTTCCTGGTCCTGGCCAGGGCTCACGGCTTCCACCAGGCCACCCAGCTGGACCCCGGCGGCCACCGGGTGGCCACCAGGTACCAGCGTCGAACCCAGGCCCTGGCCGCCAGGGCCTGGCGCGCCTTCAACAACCCGGCCCCCACCAGGGCCATGACAGGAGAGAAAGCATGATGTTGGACATCAAGTACAGGCTGACCAGGGCGCCGGGCATGGAGCCGGATGCGGCTGCGGACGGCTACATGGTCATTGACGGTTCGGAGGTGGTCATCACCACCCAGATGGGCGCCGCTGTTACGGCTGTCAGGGTCCGCCTTGACCCGGCCCAGCGGCTTGAACTCGCTGAAGCCATGCTGGGACAGATGACGGTCCACGACATGGCCAGGCTGGGTAGTCTGGCCAGCGGGGGCAGTCAGCTGCGCACGAAGAACCGTAAGCGCTTGGAGGTCATCAGGGCCATGGCCTTCAGCCTGATGGCTGCGCTGGGTGTCGCGTGAGCGGCGCCAAGAACTACCAGCCCACGCCCCTGGCGTACGCTGGACAGCGCCAGCTGGTCACCAAGGGGCGCAGCAAGCTGGCCCAGCTGTGGGTCCGTGTGGACGCTGACGGCCAGCCGATGGGGCCCAAGTGGGACAAGGCCCACAGCTACCTGTGGGCCGGGAAGCCCATCGTGAGCGGCGCTGGCATCGGCCAGGTGTACACGGTCCACGTGGATGTGGACAGCGGCGCCGTGGTGTACGGGGGTGAGAAGGTGCCCACGTTCACCGGGGTCCGAGTGGACCAGGCCCTGGCGGCTGAGTGGACGGCCACCCACTGGGCCGACAAGGACTGCCACAGTCTGGCCCTGGCCAGGCGCAAGGACGCCAGCCAGGACCAGCTGGTGGCCCACCTGGCGCCTGTGACGGAAGCCTACATGGGCGCCACGGCCACCCAGCGGCGCCTGATGCTGGCGCGCATCATGGAGATTTTGAGCCGGGGCCAGCTGCCCCGCTGACCGCCCCAGCCACCCCAGCCACCCCACGGCCCCGCCCTGACCGGCGGGGCCGTTTGCGTATGCGGAAACATGGGCGCCAGAAGCTGACCGCATAGCAGGCGGAAGGGGTTGACGGCTGGGTGCGCTGTGTACTACCTGTACAGCACCCCGGCGCTGTAGCCGGGGACAGGAGAGAACACACCATGTCTGACACCACCATGTCCCCCAGCCAGGCGCTGACTACCCGGCGCCCTGGCGTCATCATCAACCCCGGCCTGGTCCTGGCTGACGATGACCAGAACCAGCGGCGCCAGGATGACCAGGCCCCGGACAGCTGGGCCCCCTTCACCGTCCGTCCGCGCGTCCTGTCGCGCTACGACATGCCGCGCGCCGAGTGGGCCCCGCTCACGCTGGGTGACGTGTACGATGACGTGGCGGCCAGGGTGAAGCTGGAAGACCCCCGTGAAGTTGAGGTGGCGCTGCCCCTGTTCCACTTCAGCTACAACGGCAACGCTGGCCTGGCCCGTGGCCGGATGTCCGCCCAGCGCTGGCAGATGGTCAGCGGGGTGCCCCGGCTGGGGGTTGGCCAGCTGGTCAGCAAGCGGGCCCTGTCCCAGCTGTGCAGTCTGGTGGGCCGTGGGCTGTCCGCAAGGGCCATGCTGGAACGGCTGGCCAGCATCGATGACAAGGGGGCTCAGATTGCCACGGCCAGCCTGGCCAAACTGGTGCAGACCCACGGCCAGACCCCCATGATGCTGCGTCTGGTCAACGTGGTGGACCCGGCGGACCCCGGCGGCCAGCGGGCCGTGATGGTCCGCGCCGTGATGTCCCAGTCCTACAGCCTGTATGATGACCTGGCCTTCATCACGGACATGCTGGCGGACCCGGATGTCCGCAACATGGCCGTGGTGGCGTACCACAGGACGGATGACGGGATGCGGGTCCGGTTCTCACTGGACCCCAAGTTCAAGCGGGGCCAGGCGCCGGAAGTCGGGAAGCCCATCCCCATGGTGGAAGCCTGGAACAGTGAGACGGCTTGCCGGGGTGTGGGGCTTCACGCTGGCATGTGGACCCTCATCTGTACCAACGGGATGGTGGGCTGGACCACTGACAGCCGCTGGGACTGGCGCCACAGCGGGAACACGGAGCGCATCCGCCGGGGCGTCAAGGGGGCGCTGGACCAGGCCCGCGTGTACTCCACTGGCCTGGTGGACAAGTACAACGCGGCGCTGGATGTGGCGATTGACGGCCTTGTCTCGGACAGCCTGGCCAGCGGCGCCAGTTTCGCGGCCCAGTGGCTGGGGGAGAACAGCAAGGCCGTGGGGCTCACGGACCACCAGGTGGCCACGGCCACCAACCTGCTGGGCCATGACACCCTGGCGGACATCAACACCCTGGCCGGGGTGACGGACGCCGTGACCAGGGCGTCCCAGCTTCACCCGGACATCTATGTCCAGCAAGCCATGGAGCGGGCCGCCAGCAAGCTGATGGACCACGGCCTGAACCGTTCCGAGGCCACCCCCACGGGGCGCGTCCTGCGGGTGGCGCCCCCCGTGGCGCTGGACAGCTGACCCGCTGACCCGCTGACCGCCCGCGACCACCAACACCCTGGCCACAACGGCCAGGGTGTTGTACGTTGTGCATCACGTACCAAACAGGAGAGACCCCGTGATTGAGTTGATGGTGCTGAATGACCTGGTGGAACACCTGCTGTCCGCCATGGATACCGTGGCCCCGGCTGACGGCCTGATTTACCTGGGGGTCCGCGTGGCCCCCTGCCCCTGGATGGTGTCCAGCGGCGCCCCCTGGCTGGCCCAGGTGGAGCTGACCCGTGATGGGTTCTGGCATGTCGCCAGGGGCCACCGTGTCCCTGTCAGGCGGCTGTGGTCGGACCAGCCCACCAAGGCCAGGCTGGCCATCATGGACCCGACGGGCACTCATGACCGGGTGGTGTACTACTGTGACGGGTCTGTCCCCGTGGGGGCCAGGGACATCATCATCCCCGGATTCCAGAAAGCCCCCGTGGGCACCAGCAACAGCCGGGAAGAGACGGTGGACCCGGCCAGGCTCCACCTGGTGCGCGGCTACCTGCCTGGCCGTGAGTCCATGCCGCCCACCCAGCCCCCGCCCCCTCTCAGGGTGCCTGTGTTGCCCCCGGAGTCCGGCGGACGGCCCACCATGCCACCCAGTCCGTTCCTGGTGGTGCCGGACGATGACCCGGACAGCGCAGCCTGAAAACGGCCCGCGCTGGCCGCCAGGCGCCCACAGCTGGCGCCGCTGGTCTTGCCCCCTGCCCTGACCCTTAGAACTTGAACCAAGCCCCTGACGGGGCGCTGACAGGAGAACAGCCATGAAGCTGCGTGACTACCATGAGACCCTGGACCCCAAGCCCACCCTGGCCCAGCTGGCCGATGACCTGGGCCTTGCCTACGACACGTTCACCAGCCTGTACTACGACAAGCGCAAGCCGGGGGGCGCCATGATGGCGGACATCCGAGACAGGACAGGCGGCCAGGTGGGTCTGGATGACTGGTATCCCCCGGCCACCAAGCCCCCGGCCACCAACCCGGACCAGCTGGACCTGGTGGATGAGCTGGCCGCCATGGAGTGACGCTAACAGCAGGGGGTGGCGCGCCCCCTGGTGCATGTGGTACAAGCCACGGGACAGGAGACACCCAGATGGCAGTTGACTGGACATGGGCCCCTGGCCCAGCCGACCTAATACGCCAGGCAGACAGGACCAGGTGGACGCCGGACAACCCGGCGCCGGACCTGGTGGCGTACCTGGTGACGTGGGAAGACATCCGCCAGGGAGTCCCCACGCCCAGCCGTGAGCTGGCGGACAGGCTGGGCTGGAAGCGCCACAGGGCGCGCAAGCTGTTGGAGCGGGTCAAGTCGGACCTGGCTGACTGGTTCGCCCAAAAGCCTGACAGCGCCACGCCAAAATCCGCCCAACCTGACCCTGTGATTACAGGGGGTTCACCTGCCACTGGCGCCCAAACTCCCCCACCATCCGCCCAAAAATCACCCACCGTGGGCGCGGAGTTAACAAGAACACCAACAAGAACAGACAACAGCAACAGGAAGAACAAGAGAGCTGGGCAAGCCCAGCGCCTGGTCCAGATGAAGCTGGTGTGGGACCAGGTGAACACCTTCCGCAAGTCCGTGGTGCCAGGCGCCAGGGCGCTGCGCCTTCCTGAAGTTCGGCGCAAGGCGCTGGGCGCGCGCATCGATGAACACGGGCCAGACTCGGTTCTGGTGGTGGTCAAATACGTGCTGACCAGCCCCGCCAGGAACGCCCAGTGGCTGAGAGAGCAGGGCTACACGGCCCCTGAAAACTGGCTGTCCCCCGGCAACTTCGTGAAGTACCTGGAAGCCGCTGAAGAGGGGGCGGCCAGCGTGGTGCCTGACCAGGCCCCGGCGGACGGCGCGCCCAGCGGCTGGGATGACTACCCCCTTGATTGACCAGGCCCCCACCAGGGCCATGACAGGAGAGAGAGCATGACGATTCGAGTTCTGACCGTTGGAGGACACCACAGGCCCCGCTTGCGCATCATGCGCCAGACCAGCCAGGTCGCTGACCTGGTCGTGGTGGACCACTGGACCACGGTGCGCCGGAAGGTTCCGCCGGGGGTCACCCTGGTGCTGGTGTTCGCCACCAGCACGCCCCAGCTGCGCCAGGCGGCCAGGCTGGCCGATGAGTCCGGGGTGCGCCTGGTGCGGATGCCCATGCGCTGGGCGGACGCGCGCCAGGCCCTGCTGGACGCTGGGTACGAGGTGACACCGTGAGTGCTCAGAAGCTGTTCCAGGCGCTGCGTGCTGCTGGTCATCGGCCCCCGGACAGCCTGGACATGTCAAGAGAGGCGGCCAGCTGGGACTATGCGTTCCAGGGCGTTGACTCGGACGCAGTGCTGGCGGCCCTGACGGTCTGGCTGGGGGTCTTCAAGCGCTGGGCCAGGGCCAACGGCCAGCTGGCCCGTAAGAAGTTCCCGTGGGGTCCACCCTGGCCGGAACCCCACCTGGTGGCCAGGTACCTGGCTCCAACCTTCCGCCGGAAGCCCCCAGGTGGTGATGGTGACGACCCGTGGACCTGGTGGCCCCCCAGTGGGTCCGTGGCGGATGCTGAGACGTGGGCGCGTTGTAGCAGCATCACCAGGGGCCAGGCCCTTCACGCGCCGTGTCCCAGCGCCTGGCGTGAAGCGCCCCTGCAACGGACCACCGTGCTGTGGCTGTGCTGGACCCCGGACTGGCCGGACCCGCCGGGGTATGACTGCGGGCCGCTCCACTTCACCCAGGATGACAGCGGCATCTGGGTGACGGACCAGCCCTGCGGTATCTGGTGTGAGTTGACGTGACGTGGTGCGTGATGCACCATAGATGGGCGGACATCAACAACGACAGGAGAGATATCATGGTCATGCCAGCGGTCACCCCCACCATCTTGAAGGGGAAGTGGAACCAGGAGAACATCAGCACCAGCACGGCGGACACGGCTTTGGTGGAGACCACGGACAACACCCAGCTGCCCCTGGAAGTGAAGCTGGGTGGGCGGGGCCCGCTGGAGAGCTGGCGGGGCCTGGCCGTGGGTACGGCGTACGGCCCCACCCAGCGCTTGCTGGTCAACCTGTTCAACCGGCGCAGCACCAGGCTGCGCCTGGTCAGCTGGCTGGAGCTGGACGCCCTGTGTGAGAGCCGCCCCGCCGTGATGGCTTACCAGGGCGTGTACAGGGCCAGGGTGGAAGCGGCCCTGCTGAAGCTGGAGTGCATCCGCGAATGGCGCCAGGCCCAGCTGGCCCTGGCTGATGCCGCCACGTCCGGGGCGGACAGCGTGGTCCCTGACGGCCCCCCGGCCCCGCCGGACATGCTGGCGGCCAGGGCCAGGCTGGACCAGGCGGTCAAGGGGATGTCCGAGGCGGCCCAGCGGGGTGGGGATGCCCCGGCCGCGTTCGGGGCCGCTGCCCGGTCCCTGGTGGACACCACGGGGCCGCTGGAGCCCCCCGGCTGGCTTGCCTGTCTGGTGGACGGGAAGACGGACCTTGAAGTCCTGAACGCCGAACCCCTTACCGCCAGGGCCGCCAGGGCGCTGGCTGACAATGACCCCATGGAGGCCGGGAAGCTCCTGAGAGGGGGCACCCCTGACCAGGTGTGGGCCGCCTGGCGCCGTGCTGCCGTGGTGTGTGGTGGCCACCGTGGCGTCTGGAAGGTGTGCCAGGGCCTGGACATGCGCACCACCAAGAGCGTGGCCAGCGCCGGGGGCCACCCCATCCCGAACTCAGCCAACAAGCTGGCCACCATGGACGCCGTGGCGGCCCTGTTCAAGCACGACAGCGATTAGCAGACAGACAACCCCGGCCCGCTGGTGCATATGGCGCCAGCGGGACTTCATTCGACAGGAGATAGACATGTCAAGACTGATGAACTACGCGGACGCGGCGGAAGCCCTTGACGCGGCGGAAGCCCTGGTCAGCAAGCTGGACGCCCTGGCGTCTGGTGAAGCCAGCTGGGAAGGCGCTGTGGACCTGGCGGACCTGCGCAACCTGCTGAACGCGGCCAGCTACTTCAAGGCCCTGGCGGCCACTACGTCCATCCCGGTGATGGTCCACGCTCGCGACAGGGACACCATGGCTCTGATGGGTCAGGCCAACATGCTGGTGGCCCAGCTGCCCCGCGTGGATGAGTACATCCACATCCCCAACCCGGCGGACGGCGCCCTGGACACGTACCAGGTGGGCCAGGTGGGTCACCACATGGTCCATGACCCGGCGGACATGCCGCTGTCCCTGCTGGTGGTCCACCCCACGGATGACAAGGTGGTGGACAACCCGGACGCGTGGCTGGAGCCGGGGGACTACTACCCCGGCGACTACTGGCCCAGCTGGTCCGGGTACCCGGACCCCCTGCCCCTGATGAAGCCCACGGCCCTGGCGGACCTGGTCATGGGCGGCCAGGCCAGCGTGGCCAGCGTGGCCGTGAACCAGCGCAGCAACCTGCTGCGCCTGGACCTGGCGGACGGCCAGGTGGTGGCGGTCACCCTGCTGGACGTGGGCAAGGCGCTGGTCACCCACACCCACACGCTGGAAGGCACCCCCAAGGAAGAGGAGTAGACCATGTCTGACAAGTTGCCTGGCGACTACAGCAAGCCGAAGCGCAAGCGTGAGAAGCCCAACGTGTGGGTGCGCTGCGTGTATGACGATGAGACCACGGCCAGCAAGCGCAAGGTGCCCACCAGGATGCCCCGGCTGTTGCATGTGGTGGTGGCGCGGACGCGGGGCCCGCTGGAAGCAGGGGACATCCTGGCTATGCACGGGCCTGACGCCACGCTGTCCGCCGTGATGAAGAACAACGCCAAACGGTACCGCGTGGCGTGGGGGCCGCCCATCATCTGGTCCTACCACGACAAGGCCAGCTGATGTCTGACCCCTGCCTGTTCTGCCGTGGGGCTGGGTGCCTGATGTGTGGCGCCAGGTCCGGCAAGGCCCCGGTGAAGCGCAAGCCCCACCCCTTTGGCGCCGGTCTGCCCAGCGGCCACCTGGTGAATATCGCCAGGGGTCTGCATCCCACGGGCCAGCCCATGCCGGACCAGGGCACCAAGGCGGCCCGCTCGCGTTGCGGTACGTGCGCCAGGCGCCAGGTGGGTAAGCCCATCCTGTGCCTGGCCGTGGACCTGGTGCTGGTCCGCGCCACCATGCCAGCCTGTATCAACTACCAACCCACCGAGTGACCCCATGATGTTCATCAACGCCATCCGTGGCCTGTGGGCCCTGCTGACCTGGTGCGCCCAGCCGCCCCGCCAGCCGCCCCGGCCCCCGGCCATCACGCAGCCTGTGGAGCCCCGGCCCCCGCTCTTTGACCCGGCGGAAGCCCCCGCCACTGACTTGGGGTTTACGTATACGTTTATTGATGCGGATACCGACACGGACCCCGACATCAGCGACACCACCCCGGCGCCCCTGGTGGTCAGTCAGCCGGATGGCCCTGACCAGGCCCTGGTCCAGTACCACCTGGTGGACCAGTTGGACCCACTGCCCCACCAGGCCCTGGTCCGGCTGTGCATCCGCTGGAAGTGTCACGTGAAGGTGACGGCCAGCGCCTGGTGGGTGTTTGCGCCTGGTGACCCACCTGCCCCTGTCTGCAAGCTGCCCCGGAACGGGCTGTCAGCTGCGGACGCGCTGCGTGACATCATGGCCATCAGCGGCGCCTTTGAAGCGGGCCACCAGGAAGCCCACAGGGCCGCCAGGGCGCTGATGGGGCACGGAGTGAAGGCCAGGCCCCCGCTGGCTGACCCGGCGCCGGACCCGGACAAGCTGCGCCTGGCGGACGCCATGACCGCCTGGACCCCCAAGCCCCCCGATGAGTTGGCCTGATGGCCAGGCCGTGGGGCAGCGCGCGGACGCTGGGTGAGCTGGTGGCCTTGCTGGTGAATGACCAGCGGGCCGCTGTCCCGTTTGTGGAGCTGCCCATTAGGCTGGGGAAGTCGCGGACCACGGTGCGCATCAGCGCGCTGATGGGTGAGAAGCTGGGGGCGCTGAACATCCCGCCCCCCCGGCGGGGGGATGTCCAGACCTGGACAGTCAGCCTTCCAGCGCGCCAGGTGTTTGAAGCCACCGTGGCCAGGAAGCGGCGCTGGTCAGGGATGGCCGTCAACGGACGCATCCCAGAACCCAGCGCGCCAGGCGGCTGGGTGGATGCCCAGCGCTGCTATGGCTGTGGGGCGTTCTACTCGGACCACAGGGCCGGGAGCTGGGGGGAAGCGTATGACCTGGTGGTGGCCGCTTCCGAGTCCCAGCAGGGCCACAACGGCTTCAAGTCGGACGGCGCCATCCGCTGGGCCTGGCGCTGCATCAAGCTGGCGGACTGGTACATGAAACACCATGGCTGTGGGCCAGCTGTCCCCTGTGAAGGCTGCATCACCGTGTGCGAGTGGTGCCAGCTGGGGGATGACCCACCACGTGAGACAGGAGACACACCATGAACTTCAGCGAGACAGCCCCACTACAGGACGCGGACCTGGTGCTGGGCCACGATGACCAGCCCACGGTCAGCTTGTGCCTGCGTTGCGGCGCCAGGATGACCACGGGCCCACAGGGTGGCCAGCCGCCCAGCACGTGTTCCGAAGCGTGCAAGAAAGCCGTGTGGCGCAAGCGGCGGACCCTGGCCCCCTTCATCCGTATCGTGGCCATGGTGCTGGAAGGCGCCCCGGCCCCTGATGGCCTGCCCCCGTACTGGATGCTGGTCCGGCTGATGCTGAGAGCTGAACGCCGGAAGGTCAGGGCCCAGCTGCTGGCCAGCCGTCTGCCCAAGTAGAAAACCACACACTTCTGGCGTCTGATGCTACGTATAGGCGGACACCAACAGGAGAGTGACCATGAAGACCGGCAAGCGGTTTGAAGAGCTGGCCAGCCAGGAAGCCGGGGGCAGCTATCCGCCCTGCTGCTACCACAACCCGGACAACGGCCACGGGGCGGCCCTGTATGCCGCCTACAACTCGGGGGGAGACCCGGACACGGCGGGACTGAACTTCCGGGGTGAGCCCTGCCCCATGTGGGAAGACCTGCCCCAGAACATCAGGGACAAGTGGGACGCCGTGGCCCAGTATGTGGCCATCGACAAGGCGGGGCTGTTCGGCTCTTCCATCTGAACGTAAGACGGCCCCGCATCAAAGGATGCGGGGCCTGAATCACCCTGTTTCCGCCAGTCTATGGGATATGGCGCCTTCCCACCTCGACTAAGATGACGCTGGCTATGCGGCATGGTGACCGCTGAGTCCCAGGTGTTGTACACCAGGTCCACAGGACGGTCAAGTCAGCTGGGCGGGATGCACGGCTGACCGGCGGACCCCCCGGCGGCCAGCGCCACCAGGCCAGCGCGGACGCTCCACAGGCTGGTGGCGCTGGCGTTCAGCGCCAGCCCCATGGGCCCCCGACCAGCCTTCCCGGCCAGGGCCCGCAACTTGCACTCAACATCCACCAGGGTGGCCGCCAGGGCCTTCAGCTCTTCAGACATGGGATTCTCCCGTCAAGGTCGGCATCAGCGCCGACACACACCAGTAGCGCCAGATGGGCGTGTGTGAAGACTGGACCCCAAAAAGTTGGGGCTGGGCGGCCCACCAGCCACCCAGCCCCATGATGGTGGCCCAGCCAGGAAGTTGCGGCGCGTCCTGGCTGGGCCGTGGCCCGCGACCCCCGACAGGAGAGTACAAAGGACCGCGAACCGTGACCAGTGTACTGGCCTGGACCTGGTGGCGCCAGGGTCACGTTGACAGGGGCTTCCTTGCATGACATATCTATGTCTCGCGCGACAGGAGAGGAACGCGGATGACACGCAACGCCAGGGACAGGGCTGTCCAGGCCCTGGCCGCTACTGGGCGGCCATGCAAGGGCTGTGACATGCCGGTCATCAGGGCGGATGTCCCTGTCCTGGTGGGCAAGGCCCACGGGGGCAAGGTGTACCAGGGTGACGGGGTGGCGCTGGACGTGCTGACCGCCACGTGGCGCTGGGTGCTGGTGGGGCGGCCAGGCGAGTGGATGACCACCAGGGTGCCCACCTTCAGCGCGCATGACTGTCCATCAGGGACGGAAACAGGGACGGAACCCCAACAGGGGGCCAGGCCCAAGTTGGGGGACACGGCCAGCTGTGAGTCCTGCGGGGCTGGCATCATCTGGGGCACCACGTACAAGCGGGGCGCCACCCCGTCATCAGGGCGTCCCATGCCCCTGTCCCTGGCGACCCGTGAAGACAGGTGGGTCCGCTTCCCTGGCGGCCATCCAGACCCCACCAGGGTGCGCGCCCTGCTGCGCCCCACGTTCCTGTCCCACTTCGCTGACTGCCCTAACGCTTCAAAGCACAGGAAGAAACGATGGAAGGAATCAAGTTGAACCCCAACAATTCGGGGGCCTTTGACGCGGCTGTACATTCTGGTGTTCCTGAGTGTGGAGACCTGGCCATTGCCAGCAAGCCGTACGCAACCACGGGGGGGAATCCCGCTGTGGTCATCAGCTTCACCGTCAACGTCGATGGCAAACCGGTCAAGGTCCAGGCTGTGACCACGCTGAAGTTGCTGGGCAGTGCTGTGGACGGTCTCAGGGCCGCGCATCTGGCGGACTGATGACTCTCACAGCGCGCTACTACTTCGGCCAGTCCATCGTGTACCAGCAGGACTTCCAGCCCCACCAACAGGGCGCCGTGTTGTACCTGGATGGCACCAGGCCAGGCTGGTACGTCATCCGAGGCGGGGGCACCATAGACGCGGCCCACCCTGAACGGGGCGCCACGTGGCAGGTGGCCCCCATGGAGAACCCGCCCAGCTGGAAGCCTGGCGACCACGTCAAGCCCCCGCTGGGTATCCCGCCTGAGTGGGTGACCGGAACCCCGGTCAGCCGGACGGTCAGGCCCTTCAGCCTGGCGGACTACGTGGACCCGCCCACCAGGGAAGATGTGCTGGACTGCCTGGTGGGGGTCCAGACGGACGTGATGGACGCCCTGGACAGCCTGGCGTCCTTTGATGACGCCCTGGACACGGACGGCCTGGTGGGTGACGCCATGGACACGCTGAACCAGGCCCTGAACCGGACCCCTGGTGAAGCCCTGCCCCCGGCGCCGGACGATGACCAGGCGCCAGGCTGTCACATTCGCTTCAAGACGCTGGACCAGGCCGTGGTTCCGCCTGGCGGCCCTGAGTTCGTGGTGTGGTTCGATGAAGAGCCCCCCACGGACCCCGGCGCCATCGTGGCGGAAGTCAAGGAACGGCTGGCCGCGTGGCTGGACAAGCCAGTCCGCTATGAACTCCACCTTGATGACCAGGCCACCACCAAGCTGGTGGACTTCCAGCGCTGGCTGGATGGCGCCCAGCATGACTTCCGCCAGCAGCGCCCGATTGACATGGGCTGGCTGTCCGAGTTGGAGGCCAGGGACGCCCACACGAAGTTCAGCCAGCCCCCTGGTGGGCTGACTACGGCCCAGCTGCTGAAGACCTGGTCAGAAGCCTTCAAGGGCACGCTGGACAGCGGGGTGTATCTGGCTGTGGACCACGGGGCGGACCCGCCATCATCAGCCGCGTTCGGGGTCAGCGGCCCCCCGGATGCGCTGCGCTATCACTATCTGGGCTGCGTCACGAAGAGGACCGACATGAACACCAACACCTTGAACACCACTATTGAAGCGCTGGTGGACCAGCGCCGGAACCAGGAGCTGGAGTATCAGCGCCACAGCCAGGACATCAAGACCACCACGGCGGACCTGGTGGCCGTGTCTCGCAAGCTGACCAGGGCCACGGACAACCGTGACCGGGTGGCGGACGCCATGGCGCGGACGGACCAGGCCCTGGCGGACGCCAGGCGCCAGCTGTCGCGCCTGGGTGGCCCCCCGCCGATGACCACTAAGCGGGGCTGAACCATGGACAGCATCACCAAGGAACAGGCCGCCATCCTGGCTTCCCTGTACCAGTACGCCACAGCGGGCCAGCTGGCCGTGGTCATCGACATGGTGTGCCAGGACGGCCACACCCCTGAAGAGGTGGCGGAAGCCATCAGGGCGCTGGGGCGCATGGCTGGCCGTGAGCTGGTGGTGCTGACGGATGCCGGGGGTGGGTCGTGAGCCCCATCCAGCGGCGCAAGGTGGCCAACATCAGCGCGGCCCTGTTCAGCGTGGGGGTGGCCGTGGTGCTGCCCCTGGCGCTGACAGCCGGGGTGTTGCAGCTGTTGAACGTGGACCCCCTGGTCATCGGCCTGGTCCTGGCGCTGGCCTTCATCATGATGGTGGTCATCATCGTGCTGGTCATCCGGGTGGGCCGTGAGTCCTTGAAGAACATCGGCCCCTGATGGCAGGACGCAAGCACACCAAGCGCCAGGTGGAGGCCAGGCTGGACGCTGTTGAGTTCAAGATGCTGTCAGGCAGCTGGACCCGGAAGGTGTGCCGTGAGCTGTCCGAACACTGGAACGTCACCCCCCGCCAGATTGAGCGAGACAGGGCCAGCATCATGGAGTCCTGGCGCCGCTCATTCGAGGGTACAGACCGCACCACAAAGCGGGCTGAAGCCCTGGCCCAGCTGGAAGCCTTCCTGGGTGCGTGTGCGCAAGTCGCCATAGGCGGGGCCATCATCAGTGAACGGGTGGTGGCGTCGGAAGGTGATGAAGCCGATGATGGGGAAGTGGAAGTCATCGTCACCAGGACAGCCCCGGACGCCAGGATGGCCGCTGTGGTCGCTGACTTGCACGCCCTGCGGATTAAGTTGCTGGGGCTGGATGAGCCCTTGAAGGTGGACGTGTTGCTGGAAGGTGCCAGCAGCACGGACCCACGGGTCATGCTGGCGGACCTGATGGCCGCCCTTCCCGAGATAGCAGACATGGCAGGGCTGGAACCAGCCCAGCTGATTGACGTGGCGTTTAAGCCTACACAGGAGTCCTGATGCAGTCCGACAACAACGACAACAACCCCGTGGGTGACCTGCTGGCCAAAGCGTCCGCCAGGGCGCTGCAAGAGAAGGTCAACGGCAAGGCGGCGGACGCCCTGCTGGACCAGGCCAGGCCCAACAGGAAACAGCGCAAGCGGCTGGAGAAAGAAGCCAAAGGGGCGGCCAGGGCCATGCGCGAAAAGTACCTGCCCAAACCGGCGGAGGACTGCGGGGGGCGCCAGCAGATGGCGCTTATCGCCCCGTCAGCCCATGCCAACGCCGTGCTGGTGCGGATGCTGGCTGACGGCTGGAAGGCGTTGACGGTCAACGTGGTGGTGGTCCCCGTCCCTGTCCCCCCGCCTGTTCTGGCCAGTCCTGACCAGCTGGCTGTCCACCAGGCCACTGGCGGCATCCAGAACCAGGTGATGATGGGGTTTGCCCTGGTGCGTGAAGCCCCAGAAGGGACGCCAGCTGAAGAGCTGGTGCTGAACCTGTGACCATTCGTGGGTACACCCTGGCCTGGTCCTGGCTGTGGCTGGGCTGGAAGGTGACCAGCGGGAAGGTCTACACCAAGGCGGACGTGGTCAGCGTGGGCGTCCATCCGAGGCCGGACGGCGGGGCGCAAGTCTTCAGCATCCAGTCCAGGGTCCGCACATGGCGGACGCGCTGGGTGGTGGGCCCCCTGGTGGTGATGGGGCCGGAAGTCACGGACCAGCAGGTGGCGGCCAGGCCCTTCTGGGGGCGCGTGCTGGGCGTGCTGCCCACGTGGGCCGTGGTGCTGTGCCTGGTGGCGTGGTGCTGGGTTCCGTTCTGCCTGAAGCTGGCGGCTGTCAGGTAGCTGTCAGCGGCCCGTGTTGTGCGTGGTGGCCCAGCGGACACCCTGGTGGCTGGGATGGATTAACGTATACGATAAAGGCGGATGACATGCCGGATGACTTCTCAGACAAGGACTACGTGGAGTTCTGCAACAGGGTGCTGGGGTTGCCTGTGTGGGCCCAGCGCCAGCTGTGCCATGACCTGGCCGGACACCTGAACTTCACCGGACGCGGCCCCCAGGCCGAACCCCGCTCACGGCTTCACAAGGACGGTGGGAAGTGCTTCAAGCCTGTGGCTATGTGTCGCAGAGCACACCTGTACAGGCCGGATGATGAGTAGGAAGCCCATCGTATTGTTCATCGTGGGACCACCAGGCGCTGGGAAGACAACGGCTGTCAGGCGGCTGTTGGGGGAGTTCCACACCCTGAACCAGCGCCCCAAGTGGACGCTGGCCAGTGGTCGTTCCATCTGCGCCGTGGGCCACTACACCGGGGCTGTCCATGACGGTGGTGACACCGTCCCGTACTCAGGCGCCAGGGAGGCCATCAGGTACTGGGCGGACAACCTGGCAGCTGACTACAGGTACACCCTGCTGGACGGCGCCAGGATGGCCACCAGGCCCACGCTGGACTGGCTACAGGGCTGTCATGTCCAGGCGGACATCCGCCTGGCCCACGTGGTGGCTGACCAGGCCCAGCTGGACGCCAGGTGTCTGGCCAGGGGGACAGGCCAGAACGTCAGCTGGCGCAAGGGGGCGCGGACCAGGGCCTGGAACTTCACCCAGCTGGTCAAGGCCAGGGAGTTGCCCGTGTACGAGGTGGACGCAAACCAGGACCAGGCCGCCGTGGTGGCGGGGCTGATGCTGGCGCTGGGGATGCCCCTTGACCGCCAGGTCTGACAAGGTCCGCCGGGGCCTGGCCGCCCTGGCGGCCCTGCGTGAGCTGGTGCGCCGTGTACCCCTGGCCGGGGTGAACCTGTGGCACAACCCCACCCCGATGACCAGCCAGCGCGTGGCTGTCCAGCAGGCCCTGGCGCCGGACCTGCTGGTGTTCTTGCTGAAGGGCGGGAACCGGTCAGGGAAGACGGAAGCCGGGGCCATGCTGTGTGTGGCGTGGGCGCTGGGTAGGGACCACCCAGCCGTCCAGCTGTGGGCTACTCGCAACGGGCTGGACGTGTCCGCCATCCAGCCAGGCCCTGGCGTGGTGTGCGCATCTGCCAAGCGCTCGGAAGACAGCGTCAACGTGATGCGTCCGAAGTGTGAAAAGTTCCTGCCAGAAGGGACCACCTGGCTGAACAGGGACGGACGCGGCCCCGCCGTGGCGCGTCTGCCTGGTGGCGGAATCATCCTGTTCAAGTCGGACCAGCAGGGCCGTGAAGCCTTCCAGGGCGCTGACTGGAACTTCCTGTGGATGGATGAAGAGCACAGTGAGCCCGTCTTCAATGAGGGCCGGATGCGCTGCGCTGACAGGGCCGGACGCGTCCTGATGACCATGACTCCGCTGAAGGGGCGGACCTGGGTGTGGAAGCGGTTTGAAAACAAGCCGGAAGCCTACAGCGGCGTGTACGCGCTGAACTCCACCCACAACCCCTACATGCCCCAGCACGTCTTACAGGCCCTGCTGGCCCAGTACGGGGCGCATGAGAGGGCAGCACGCGAGCGGGGCGAGTTCACCAGCCTGGAAGGCAGGGTGTACAGCGACTTCCAGCGCCACAGCCACGTGGTCCCCAGCTTCCCCATCCCGCTGGGCTGGAAGCGGTACCAGGGCTGGGACTTCGGCTATCGCAACCCCCAAGCCATCCTGTGGGTGGCCGTTGACCCCCATGATGACGTGGTCCACGTGTACAGGGAGCGGTACCAGTCCAACGTCCTGCTGGCTGACCACGTCCTGGCCGTCCAGCAGATTGAGAGCTGCCCCAGCTGTCACGGCCACCCAGTCCGGGGCCTGGTGGGCCCGTACCCTGATGACGGCTGGGAACGTCTGGAGTCAGCCGACTACCACAGGGAACGCGAGGTCAAAGCCTATGGTACGTCCGGCACCATGACTGTGATGCTGCCCTGTGAGGCGGACGATGACGGGGCTGAATGGCTGGTACAGGTGGCCTGTGAGACCTGCCAGGCGCACCCAGGCCGGACGGAACCCAGCATCCGTTCCAGGTGGGCGGACCCGGCCAGGCCGGACCTGATACGCCAGGCGCAAGCGGCTGGCCTGGCCCTGTCCAGGGCCCGCAATGATGTCCGTGCTGGAATCAACGCCGTGGCGGCCAGGCTGGCCATCAAGAAGGGCCAGCATGACCTGTCCAGCAAGCCCCACCTGGTGGTGCATGACTGCTGTGTGGAACTCATCAATGAGTTTGAGGGCTACATCTGGGACACCACCACGTCCAAGGGGGACCAGCCGGAACAGCCGCTGAAGGCGAATGACCACGCTATGGATGCACTCAGGTACATCCTGTACATGCTGGACAGACAGCGGGGCGCCGGGGCCAGCAGCTGACAGCCAGGTCCGGCTGTACTCGCGCTGGCTTGAGTGCTGCGCTACTCTCGTCAGGAAGGTCCGCGACCGGACAGGAGGTCATCCCCATGCGTTGGAACCCGTTGATGTGGGCTGGCAAGGCCCTGCTGGACCTGGTCACCCTGCTGGAAGAGCCGGACCACGGGGCTGATTCAGCGGGGGACTTCGCACGTGAGAAGCCGTACCCCAGCGCGTACGCCATGTCCGCGTTTTCTCGGTTCCCGCTGGTGTACGCCATGGTTCAGCGCCGTGGCGCGGACCTGGCCAGCCTTCCCATCAGGCTGTACGCGGGCAACCCCGATATGGACCCGGAAGCTGAACAGCTGACCACCCATGACCTTCTGGACCTGCTGGAAGACCCCAGCAGTGACACCACGGGGGTGGAGTTCCGGCGCCAGCTGTTCGTGGACTTCCAGCTGGACGGGAACTACTACGCGGTGAAGGTGGGGTCAGACGGCCTCACCCCGCCGGTCAGCATGATGCGCGTTCACCCGGAAGACATGCGCATCATCCCCAACAGGCACGGACGTGCGGTCAAGGCGTATGAGCATGACATGGGGGATGGGCGGAAGCCGTACGCCCCGGACCTGGTCATCCACGTCAAGAACACCAGCTGGATACGGGGGCCGGAAGGTCTGTATGGGGTGGGCATGGTGCGGGCCCTGTCTGATGACCTGGCCACCAAGATGGCCAGCCGCAACCATCAGCGCAAGCTGTCCACACAGGGGCGCCCTGACGTGACCCTGGCCCCGGCGGAAGGTGGGGACATGTGGAATGAAGAGACGCGCAAGGAAGTGCTGGACGCGTGGAAGGGGATGGTGAAGAAAGGCGGCCCCCTGGTGCTGTCCGGGGCGGTCAAGCCCACATTCCTGAACTTGAAGCCCCGTGACATGGAGTACGCCAAGCTGGACGCCAGCATCCGCCAGGGCATGATGGCCGCCGGTCAGACACCCCCTGTCATCCTGGGCATGGAGGTGGCCAACTACGCCACGGCCAGGCAACAGGACGCCGTGTACTGGCGTGGGTTGAAGCAGGAAGCGGCCCTGCTGGACGCCAGGCTGACAAAGTCCCTGGCCTGGCTGTACCCCAGGTACAAGGGGAAGCGGCTGTACATCCGCCATGACTTCAGCGGGGTGCTGCCCCTGCAAGGCGAGCGGACGGAACAGGTGAAGCGGGCCCACATGCACATGGAGGCCGGGGCCACCCCGGCGGAAGCGTACGCGTATGAAGGGCTGGCCGGGGCGCCGGTCAGTGAAGAGGTGGTGGAGCTGGCCCCGGCGCCGGACCCGGCGGCCCCGGCGGACGATGACAGCGGGGCGGACGCGGCTGAAGACCCTGTGGAGTCCTCGGACGCTGAAGTGGATGACGATGACAAGGCGGACGCCTTGTACATGATGGCCATGTCCAAGTCCGTGGACAGGCGGACTGTGTGGGAAGCCTGGCTGGTCAAGTCACACAAGCCAGCTGAGAAGCGCTTGAAGGCCACCATCAGCGGCTACCTGCGGGCCGCTGCCCAGCGGTACAGCCAGCGCCTGGCGGAAGCCGCCGGGGGCAAGGCCATGGTCAAGGCCGTCAACCTGGAAGACGTGGTGGATGAAGCTGCTGAACGCCAGCTGATGCTGGACGCCGTGGGCCCCGCCTGGCGCCGGACCTGGGTGCTGGCCGCCACCAGCACAGCGTCCCAGCTGCCTGTGGATGGGTTGGAGTTCAACCCGGCCAGGCCGGAAGTGGTGCGCCAGCTTCAGGGCCTGGTCAAGAACGCCACCAGGACGCAAACAGACGCCATCCGCGTGCTGGTGGAACTCGGACTGGCTGAAGGGGCCAGCGTGGGGGCCATGCAAGAGGCCATCTTGAAGGCCAACGCCTTCAGCCCCGCCAGGTCACTGACCATCGCTCGGACGGAAGCCACGGTGGCCGTGTCCATGGGCACCCAGGCAGCACAGGAAGAGGCTGAGAGCCGGGGCCTGGACATCCAAAAGGGGTGGCTGTCCGCTGTGGATGACGCCACCAGGGAGTCCCACACGGCCATGGACGGCCAGCGCGCTGAAGTGTCCGGGGTCTTCACTTCTGGCGACGGTCACCAGGCCGCGCACCCTGGTGGGTTCGGTGTCCCTGAAGAGGACATCAACTGCCGTTGTGCAGTGGAAACCCACGTGATGAGCGTGCCGGAAATCTGACCGAAACTCGACACGTCAAGATGTGTCGTGCTACACCGATTCAAGGGAGCGTCATGCAACGTCTGACCATGGAAGAGCGTCTGATTGTGTTGCGCCTGGCTGAAACCGGCGCCATCACGATGTGGACCAGGTCACCAGGCCCCGCCGTGAAGGCGGATGATGGTGATGACGATGAGTCCGGCGCCGGGGGTGACGATGACCCCGATGACCTGCCCAAGTCCACGGACGTGATTGCTTCCACGGAAGCCGCTGACCGGTACGATGACATCATCGTGCAAGCCGGATGGGAGCTGGACAACTTCAAGGCCAACCCGGTCATCCAGCCAGCCCATGACTACAGCGTGCCCCCCGTGGGCAAGGGCCTGGACCTGGTCATCCATGACAACCTGGAAGCCGTCAAGGGCCCCGCCCTGACGATGACCATTCACTGGAACCTGCGCACCCAGGCGGGGCGAGACTGGGCGGCCAGCTACGGCGGCGGATACGTCCGGGGCACGTCCGTGGGCTTCCGGCCCCTGTCGTGGGCCATGCGCAGCGCGCTGGAAGATGGGCACCCTGCCAAGTCGGACTATGGGTTCTTCATCCAGACGGCTGAACTTCTGGAGCTGTCCACGGCCCCGGTTCCCGTGCAACAGGAAGCGCTGGCCGCCAAAGCCATGGGACTGCCCCCAGGCCAGCGTGGCCTGGTCAACGTCAACGGGTCCGCCCCGGCTGACCAGGATGACTTCCTGGTGGTCACGGCTGGCAAGGGCATGTCCCGCCAGGTCTTCATGGACGCGCTGTGCCATGCGCTGCGCACCCACACCCCTACCCGTCAGGAGCTGTTGAAGCTCAACAAGGCCCTGAAGATGGCCGCCCCTGACCCCAACTTCACCCCGGCGCCCAACAAGGCGGCCACCACTTCCGAGTCCACTGATGACCAGTGGGCCGGAATCTTGTACTGAGAGGAGTAAGACATGGCCACTGATGCCCAGCGCGCCGAAGCCCAGAAGAAGTTCAACGAGGTGGTCAAGCGCCAGCAGGAGCTGGCCGACCGCGCGGACGCGGCCACGGCCCGTTTTGAGCAGCTGGACCAGAAGGTGGAGGCCGTCAAGGCGGCCCACCGCGTTCTGACTGAGCGCAACTTCACGGAGCCGGAGCCCTACGGTGGTGACTCCAAGCTGCGCAGCTACATCAACGGGGGGCACAAGTCCGACGACCCCGGACACGTCCGGCTGGGCAGCGGCGCGCGGTCCATCACCCTGCCCAACAACGAGGTGGTGAAGACCACCCAGTGGGGCCTGTTGACGGACCCTTTCCCGGCGGACCAGTGGCACGCGGACCTGGTGCGCATGTACACCATGCGCAACCTGGCGCGCCTGGCCCAGCGGATGAGCAAGGCCACGCCCCACACCCCGAACCTGGACGCGGACCTGGTCATCCACATGGAGCGCTGCCCCAGCGCCCCGCTGCGCCAGGCGCTGGAAGCCCACTTCAAGGCCGTCCAGAAGACCTTCCACGACGGCACCAACGCGGGTTCCGAGTGGATTCCCGATGAGTTCCTGCCCACGCTCTACCAGGAGTTCATGGTCCCCCGGCGCCTGCGGGCCCTGCTGCCGGAAGTCCGGGTCAACAGCAACGTGGTGCTGCGCCCCAAGTTGACCAGGGGCGCGCGCCCCTACATCAAGGGCCAGGTCACCACCAACGACCCCCGCAAGTACAAGGCCGGGGACATCACCACGGACAACGCCACCATCAACCTGAAGGGCCTGGCCGTCCTGGTGATGGCGGATGACGCGGCTGTGGAGGATTCCGCCATCGCGGCGGCCACCGTGCTGCGCCGGGAGATTGTCAACGCCCTGGATGACGGCTTTGAGGACTACATGGTCAACGGCCAGGGCTCCACCAGCACGGACAGCGCCCTGTCCAGCTGGAACACGCGGGGCCGCTGGGGCAGCGTGGGCCTGGGTGGCGCCGATGACCACCGCAAGCTGGGTACCGGCTTCCGCCATCGCGCGTTCGAGACCAGCGCGGCCACGGACCTGGCCGGGTCCATCAGCGTGGCAAAGTGGGCCGGGATGCTCGCGGACCTGGGTGAGCGGGCCGTGGGCAACCTGGTGGGCCTGGTGTCCCCGGAAGCCCTGGTGACCGACTTCTTGACTCTGTCGGAAGTCCTGACCATCCAGAACTACGGGGGTGGCGCCACCATCCTGACCGGCGCCCTGGCCCAGCTGCTGGGCATCCCCCTGGTCCTGACCCGCTTCCTGTCCTCGGACATGGCGGCCACGGGCAAGTACACCGGGTCCGGGTCCACCACCAGCTGTGCCGTGTTCGACCGTGACGCCTTCCAGCGCTACGTCCGCCGGGGTGCCACGGTGGAGACAGATAAGGACATCGAGAGTGGCGCCATCAAGCTGGTGGCCACGGCCCGTGAGGTCATGGACACGCCGGACAGCGGCACCACCAAGAACGTCCACCTGGGCTACAACCTGTAGACCGCCTACCTGGTGCGCCTGGTCCGCATGACTGACCAGTTGCCCACAACGCCGAACAGGAGTTCAGCATGTCCGTCAAGTTCTTCATCGTCTCCCTGGCTGGCCTGGCCGGGGCCGCCATCGACATCAGCCGCACGCTGGGCCGCCCCGTGGAAGTCCTGGGTGTGGCCGGGGTGAGCGAGGCCGGGATTTCCGACCACGCGTCCAACTACGTCAAGTTCCAGCTGTACGGCAACGACGGCACCACCCTGGCCTGGGAGTACAGCACCCAAACGGCTGCGGAAGGCGCCCTGGCGGCCCGTGACACCGTGGGCAACGACCCCAACCCGTACGGGTCCAGCCCTGGTTCTGACCAGGACTGGGAAGCGGGTCTGGACCAGTCCAAGCTGAAGTACGGCGCCAACCAGCCCATCCGCGTGGCGGCGGACCACCAGGGCACGGGCCAGGTCTCGGACTTCCAGCTGACCGTGTTCTACAGGGACGCGTCCGCGTAGTTCCTGAACGGGGCTGCGCCAGGGCGATAGCGGGCCGTCCTGGCGCACCCTGCCCCACATGTCCGCTTCACCATCATCCTGAAGAGGACATTTCATGCGCTACATCATGTTCCTGGGCTTCCCCGATGGGCGGAAGTACAACGGCACCCACAAGACGCTGAGGGGCTGGGCCCCTGGCGAGATTCGCACGCTGGAGACCCGGAAGGGTCAGAACGGCAAGGGTGAAGAGGTCATCACCTTCAACGCGGACGCCACGGCGGACCAGCTTATCCGCGACTTCGGCCCGGACGCGGACACCTTCAAGTACCTGGGGGCCCGCAAGGCGGCCCAGCTGGGCTTCCGTGAGCTGTCCAAGGCCCAGTACACCAAGGCCATGAAGGCCCCGGCGCCGAAGTCGGACCAGGGTGACAGCTGATGGCCAGGCGCGCGCTGTTCAACCCGGACGCCCACAGGATGGTCACCACGTCCGGGGTGTTTGAGCCGGGGGCCGTGGTGGAAGTCCCGGCCAGCAAGGCGGGTCAGCTGCTGACCGGCGGCCAGCTGAAGGCGGCCCCTGACGGGGCGGCCCACGGCGACACGGTCAAGACCGTCAAGGGCAAGAAGGGCAAGCCGGACACGTACCAGCTGGTGAAGGCGCCCAAGGATGACCAGGCCGCCCCGGCGGACCAGGACGCGGGGTAAGTCATGGCACGCATCGGAACGGCTACCGGTCTGTATCCCTACATCGCTGGGCTGGATGGCGGGGCTGACACGGTGATGGAAGAGATTCTGGACAGGGTGGAAGACGCCCTGGCTGGATACCTGAACCTGCCTTCCGATGACAGTAGCAAGCGACAGCTGGCCCAGCAGGTGTACACCTGGTACCAGGATGGCCCTTCAGCATCTGAGCCCCGGATGCTTCAGACGCCGTACAAGCCCCTGGTGTCCATCACGTCCATCCACTGTGACGATGACTGGGAATACGGTTCCGACACGGAACAGCCAGCGGCGGACAGGGTGGTGGTGGTCAAGCGGGGCCAGGTCTGGCTGAAGCCCAGCGCCACCAGCAGCTGGTCCACCACCACCAGGTCCATCAAGGTGGTGGGCACCGTGGGCTATGACCCGGCGGACCCGCCGGGGGCCCTGCTGGAAGCCGTGTACAGGTTCTCAGCCGTGGCCTATGAAGCGCGCAAGGGGGCGCTGGTCCACGAAAACGCCGATGATGGCCCCATGCGTGTGCGCTGGCGTCTGCCCAAGATGCCGGGGAACGTCAAGGAACTCATCAGGGACTACCGCTGCCCCGGTAGCTGGCTGACGTGAGCGGGGGCCACCAGCTGGCCGTGGCCGTGGCGCTGGCTGTTCGCAGTGGTAGTCCCACCCTGATGGGGCAGCGGGCCGCCTGTGGCCGCCTGGCGGCTATGGTGGCCCATGTCTGAAGAGACACTGGACCAGTGGACGGCGCGGATTCAGGAGATAGGCGCGCTGGAGTTCCGGCGCCGCTTGCTGGTCCAGCTGACAGCCGTGTCCCTGAAGATGGACAGCATGGCCAAACGCAACGCACGCAGCCGGATGCGCGTGCGTTCAGGCCGCTTGTGGCAGTCCGTCCGGGGCATGGTGGTGGATGACCAGGGCGCGCCCATGGTCATGCTGCAAGCTGGTGGCCGGGTCAGTGGGGGCGAGGTCATCTATGCAGGGATTCAGGAGTTCGGCGGAATCATCACGCCGAAGGTCAGTGACTACCTGCGGATACCCCTGTCCCCGGCGCTGACAGCCGCCGGGGTGGACAGGTACGGGGGGCGGCTGCGGACTACCGGCGCCGGTCTGTTCTTCCCGTTCAGGTCCAAGGACGGGGACTTGTACCTGGCGCACCGTGATGGCAACGGGCTGGAACCCTGGTACAAGCTGGTGGACCGGGTGACTGTGCCAGCCCATCACTTTCTACGGGACGCGTTCAACATGGCTGTGGGCGAAATGTCCCCCCTGATGATTGATGTCTGGCGTGTATCCTTGCTTCACAGGAGGGCAGCATAGTGGCCGCCACCATCAACACCATCCATGACAACCTGGTGGCCGCGCTGAAGGCGGCTGACGGAACCGGGGTGTACACCCATGACCTGAGTGACCAGGCCGGGGGCCAGGTCCGCGTCAAGAAGTCGAGGATACCCAGGCCGCCCCACACCCCGTATGTGGCCGTGGTGCTGGAAGAGGTGGAAGGCGGTCAAGACCCGGAGCTGGGCGTGTGGCGCCGTGACCTGGTCTTCACCATCGTGGGCTGGGCCCCGGCCATGGGGGAAGACCAGGACACCAGACAGGAAGCGGCCAACAACATGGCCAACGACATCCTGCGGGCCGTGGAAGCTGACCGCCAGCTGGGTGGCACCGTGATGGATGTGATGCTGTCCATCAAGCCGTTTGTGGCCAGGGCTGAAGGCGGGGGCTCTTCAAACCCTGTCGCGGTTGCGCGGCTTGAGTGCTACTACCCTTCACTTACAGGGGTTTAGATGAGCTGGATTCAACCAACGACGGGGGCCGGGGCTGGGCGCTGGCTGCGCCGCTTCCCCTTCACGGTGGACTTCCTGGCCGGGGCCAACCCCCAGTATGTCCGTGCTGAGTTGTCCCACCTGCCTGACAGCTTCTGGGACAACGTGCTGTCATCCGGCAATGACCTGCGGGTCACGGAAGCGGACGGCCACAGCCCGCTGGGCTTCACTGTGACCGGCTGGGACCACGCCCTGAAGACGGGGACGCTGGACATGGCCAGCATGTCCCTGCCACAAAGCGGGGCGCTGAACGTGCTGTGGGGGTACTACATGCACACAGGCACCCCGGCCAGCGCCTGGGTGGCCAACACCCCCGTGTCCCCCCTGAATGGCCGCCTGTATGCGGCCAGCGGCCCGTACACCAACGTGGTCCGCTGGTCACCAGAGCGCCGGGGGGCCACCAAGCCCCGCAAGCGCCTGGTGAAGCAAGCCACTGAGACCATGCACGTGTGGTGGGACGTGTCGCGGATGCTCGGACAGCGCCGCAACAAGCACAACGGGTCCACGCTGGATGAAGAGGTGGAGTCACTCAACTTCCAGGTGTTGCAGGGCGGGGTTGACCAGGCCGCGCTGTACACGGAGTCCCTTACCCGGATGGTGGGCCGGGGCCTGATTCGCACCACAGTCCACGCTGGAACCAGCGGCCAGGACTATACCGCTTCTCTCACGGTTCGGACCACCAGGGGCCGCACCATCAACCCCCGCGCTATCATCAAGGTTCAAACCGTTCAGGAGTAAGTCATGTCTCTTCCCTTCACCGGACAAGGCGCTGGCCTTGGATGGGGTGTTGAAACCACCCCCGGCACAGCCGTGGCACGCTCCAACTGGATGCGGGCCGTGGAAGCGAACCTGGCCAGGAGTGTGGAGCGGCCCATGTCCCCCGTTCTGGCCAGCGTGAGCGCTGGATTTGACCAGGAAGTCCATGACCAGGCGGACAACGCCGGGGGTGACCTGGCCATCCTGGGCACCTATGACGCACCAGCGTTCGGGAACCTGCTGTGGGCCGCGCTGGGGTCTGCCGTCAGCAGCGGGGGGCCGACGTTCAACCACAACATCACCCCTGGCGATACCATCCCCAGCTACACGATTGAACAGCTGTTGGGGAACAGCGGCCGGGGGGAAGTCTTCACCGGCATGAAGGTGGATACCCTGGTCCTGTCGCAGTCCGCCGGGGACTACCTGCGGGTCAAGGCCACCTATGTGGGCATCACCAACGGTGGAGAGGTGGCCGCCGGTACGCCCACCTACCTGTCCACGTTTGAGCGGGTCATCCACCACCAGGCGGGGCTGTTGGCCTGGAACAGCCAGAACTTTGCGCGGGTCACCAGCTGGGAGCTGACCATCAGTAACGCCCTGGCAGGCCCCCAGTACCTGGGCAGTCTGCTGGCTGATGAAGCCTACTTCAGTGGCCGCCGGACGGCCCAGCTGAAGCTGGGGCTTCATTGGGACCAGGCCCACTTCACCGGGGGGCTGTACCAGGGCACCAAGTCAGACGCGTCCCTGGCCTGGACTGGGACCGGCGGCAACTCCCTGACGGCCACGCTTCATAATGCGTTTGTGTCCGAGGCCAGCAAGCCCATCAGCAGCGTGGATGTCATCACGCAGAACGTCACGCTGAAGGGCCTGGCGGACTACTCGCCTGGCACGGACAAGGGGGTGCTTATCGCCCTGTCCAACACGCTGGGTGGGGCTTCCTACGACTGGTAGCACGGCGGGGCCGCCAGTCAGACGCTGACCCATCAGGCGGCCCGTGGGTATGCCACGGGCCGCCTGAATCCGGGTCATCATATTACGTATACGCAAATAACAGACAGGAGAGAAAACGATGTCCAGCAATGGCCAGAAGTCCAACCCAGCCATCAGGGCGCTGGTGGCGAAAACTACAGATGATGTTCAGGTTGAAGGGCTGTGGTACAAGGTGCGCCACCTGACCCCTTCCGAGGCCGCCAGGCTGTCCGTGGCCGTGGGCCTGGTGGTCAGCGCGGTACAGGACGCGCAAGCCGCGCGCCAGGCCGCCGTGGGCGCCGCTGTCAGCAAGTCCCACCTGGACCCCAGCGTGGCCCTGGTGGGCGGCCCCGTGGACCCCGCCGGGGTTCCCCTGGCCATGGACAGGGCCCAGCGCACCCATGACGCCAAAGCCAGCCAGGGCGTGGCTGAAACGGAAGCGGCGGACCACATGGAAGTGGTGGTGTGCAACTGCGTGGTGGCTGTCTCCACCACAAAGCGCAAGTGGTACCCCGTGAAGTTCACCCGGAACTACGATGAACAGGATGCTGAACGGGGCGTGGTCTTCCTGGGTGGTTCGCTTCAGCCTGACAGTATCGGACAGCTGGCGTTTGTCGCCGTCCGGCACTATCTGGAGGCGGCGGACCTGGCCGCCACCTTTCGTGGCGGACCCGATGATGATGGGAATGCTTGACGCCATGGCCAGGCGCTACACCGGGAAGACCCCCGGTGACTGGGTGGCGCCTGACCATCTGCACCCCACGGCCAGGGCCTGGTTTGACTGGATTCTGGCGTGGGGCTGCATCGAAGCGGCAGACCGGCGGATGCAACAGGCTATTCTGATGCACAACAGCCGTGACGCATGGGTGTTCCCCACCTTGCCGCTCACGGACATGCCCAAGTAGGAAGGCCCCATGGCTGGTAACTCCCCCATCGTCAAGTACGTCCTGCTGATGGATGACAAGGCCAGCCCCGCCCTGAAAGAGACCGGGGAACAGGCTGAGAAGACCGGCAAGGCAGCAGATGAGACGGGGCGGTCATTTGACGGCCTGGCCAGCATGGCCGTGAAGATGGCCGGGGCCCTGCTGGCCGCTGGTACGGCTGTGGTCGGGTTCGCTCAGAAAATGGCGGATGTCAACAACCTGCTGACGGACATGTCCACCAGGACGGGCATCAACGTGAAGACCCTGGCCGGGTTGCGCCTGGCCGCCAGGGGCAGCGGGCTGTCATTCGAGTCCCTGTCACGCAACCTGTCCAAGATTCCCCAGCTGATGGCGGACGCCGAACGCGGTACAGTCAAGACCATCGAAGCGTTCAGGGGCGTGGGCATCGAAGCCAAAGAGCTGGAAGGGGCCAGCCCTGACGAGGTCTTCAAGAAAATCATGCTGGGCCTGGCCGCCATACCGGACGCTGGCCAGCGGGCCGTCAGGGCCACGGACCTGCTGGGTGCATCTGGTACCAGGATGTTGCAGGCGCTGGGTGACCCCGGCCAGCTTCAGGACTTCATCAACTTTGCTGATGAGTTCGGCACGGACGTGGGCCCAGCTGCATCAGCTGCGGCTGGCGAATGGGAACGCGCCATGGCGGACCTGGGGATGGTCGCTGAAGCTGCTGGCGGAAAGATGTTCGCGGCCCTGACCGGCGCCGGGGGTGAAGGCAACGGCCTGACGGGAATCATTGATGACCTGGCGGCTGGCGTGGTCTTCCTGACCAACAGCTGGGACTTGTTTGTGGCGTCCCTGAATGTGGGGATGACTGCTCTTCAGGGCCTGGCCATCCTGCTGACCGGGTCCGTGTCTGACTTCCGTGAGTGGAAGGATGAAACCCTGGCCTTCAGCCTGGAAGAGTTCAACGCGGGGCTGGACAAGGCGGCTGACAAAACCAACAAGTTCCGCCGGGAACAGAAAGAGCTGAGAGAGGCCGGGGGAAGCCTGGAAGACCGGCTGAAGGGGCTGGGCAGCGGGATGGGTGGCCTGTCATCCAAAACAGACAAGGCCGTGGACAGTCTGGCCGCCCTGCATGAACGGATGGCGGACGTGGCGGCCCTGTTTGAAGCCAGCGTGGCCCCCGTCGAAAACAACGCCACCAGGGCGGACGGCCTGAGAGATTCCCTGGCCACCCTGACGGACAAGCTGGGGCTGGGGATGTCCGCCCTGGAACAGTACAAGGTGCTGTTGTTGGACCTGGACCTGGCGCTGGCCAGGAACACCATCAGCGCCACGGAGTACGCCGAAGGGGTGGACACAGTACAGGAAGCCATCAAGCGGGCCGAACAGGCATCAGCTGACGGCCAGGCCGAACAGTCCGCCAGCACGTCCGCCAGGCTGTCCGAGTCCAGCGGGGGGCTTCAGTCCGCCGTGGTGGACGGCCTGGTGTCCGCCATGAACACGTCCGGGGGTGAGCTGCTGACCAGGTGGGGTTCCCAGATGGGTGGCTTCATGGGCACCATCATGGGGGTCATCGGGGGCCTGGTGGGTGCCATCAGCGGTCTGGCTGAAGGTGGAGAGAAGACGGCTGAAGCCCTGTGGGACAAGGTGACCACGTTCTTTGAAGGTCTGTTTCAGGTGGATGAGTTCATCATCGGCCTGGTGGAAGGTCTGGCCGGGGCCCTGGAAGGCATCCTGGTGGGCTTTGTGGAGAACCTGTTTGATGGGTCCGGGTCCGGCCTGGTGACCGCCATTGGCAAGATGCTGCTGGGGATAGTGGTCAAGCTGCCCCTGGCGCTGATGGTCGCCATTGCTGACGGGATGCGGATGTGGTGGACCAGGGTGTGGCTGAACATCCAGTCCTTCATTCAGGACGTGTTCAGCGTGAAAGATGACCTGAAAGAGTTCGGTGAGAAGGTGGGGAAGCCCTTCAAGGAAGTGGGGGAGAAAATCGGGGGGTTCTTCAAGAACGTGGGCAGCTCACTGGGGTTCCGCCAGTCCGGCGGCTACATCCCGCGCACCCAGCTGGCCCTGGTCCACCAGGGCGAACGCATCACCCAGCGGGGCGGACGCCCCACACAGTCCGCCAAGTCCGCCATGGGCGGCATGGGTGGGGGTGGCGCCCCCAACATCAACGTGTCCACCATGGTGATGGACCCGGATGCCATCCCGGCGCTGATGCGCCAAATTGAGCGGGTCTATGGTCCGTTCGGACGCGCCACCAGCCCCATGCTGACGGGAGTGTAGACCGTGGGTAATCCGTGCTTTGTGTTCTACCCAGGTGGCCGGGGGTCAGGGGCTGAAATCCTTGAGATTCCCCGGCCCCTGTCAGACCTTCAAGTCACCCCGCTGCGTGACAGGCGGTCAGCCTGGTCCCTGTCTGGCCGGATGCGTTCCGTGGTGAACACGGGGCGGCTGCGCTTCAGCGTCATTGTGGGCCCCTTCAACGCCACGGGGTCCAGCCAACGCGAGAACTTGCCCCACAAGCTGGAATCCATGATGGCCCATCTGGAGCGTGGCGGGGCCGTGGGGTTCTGCCTGGACCGTGACAAGCTGTGGGCCAGCTTTGTACCGTCCGCACCATCACGGGGGGATACGACACTGACCACGCAGGGGAACGTCTTCAGCGCCTGGTCCCCCAGCGCCACGCTGGCCGAAGATGACATCATCTGTATTGAGTCCCCCAACCCGGAAGGGCTGCGTGAGTACAACAGGCTGGACGGCCCCCCGGCCAGCAACAGGCTGACCCTGAAGTCAGCCCAGCACGTGATTTACAACTACGGGGCGGCCCAGCCGGTGATGGTCAGGTGGCGGGATTTCTTCCCGGTCTGCTACCTGCCTGAAGACCAGCTGGGCCGGAACCCCATCACCCATGACATGCGCATCACGTACACGCTGGACTTGACGCTGGAGACCAGCCCCGCCGGGTATGTGGCCATGTACGATGACACGGGCCAGGCGGACGGCCTGGCCAGCGAGACGGACCCGGACGCCATGGGTGACCCCTACTCGGACGGCATGGACCTGGACAGCCTGGTGGCCACCAACGGAACCGATGACGGGTCTGTCACGGGTGGCAC
>Ga0316203_1000784_pt1 | contig 30581 bp, 36 predicted proteins | sample 6monrhotite_MG_FD_204940 | JGI IMG/M metagenome (GOLD analysis project Ga0316203, IMG submission 204940) | Microbial mat bacterial communities from mineral coupon in-situ incubated in ocean water Damariscotta River, Maine, United States -... | ecosystem: Environmental > Aquatic > Marine >... | reverse complement strand
TCTTGTCGCGAGAGATTGGTGTACCATCCGGGTGCGCATCAAAGAGGAACGCATCAATAGTAGCGCAAGCGGAAAACAGCGGTAAGAGCAGCACCATCAAATATACTTTACATTTAGACATAAGCCTGCCTCCACGTCTGGTTCATTTACTGTTGTGACTGCTGCTTTAATGCTTCTAATGCCATCTTCTGTTCTGCAACGGCATCTCGCAGTGTTGCAGCCTCACTCTTCAACCGATCATTTTCTGCCTGAGCAGCAGCATCAAGCTCAGCCTGATGGTCATCAAATGCGCAGCCTGCAATCAGTACCAGTATTGCTGCCAATAGCGTTATTCTAAACATGATAGTCCTCCTTCCCGAGAGCTGAGGTGAACATCATCACTTATCCGAGTCCCGTCGACAAGTCATCTTACTCATAAACATCCCGTAAACCCTTCAGGTAACGGTCGCCACGATTCCACTCCTTTTCAAGCATGGAGAGAGGATCCTGGCCAAGAGCCTGAACAGATTCGTAGGCGTAAGCCTTTTTGGCCTCTTCGGTCATACGCCCCCAGTCTGAGGCGTCAATAATACCGTCACCGGTCAGATCATACGTTGCATCCACGGACAGACCGCCTGCAGCCCGGCTCGCCGATACAAAAAAAAATGCGGCAAGGACGGCAATGCGAAACAACTGCTTCATCATCACCATCCTTGCCGCATCACACATACTTAGTAGCGGTAGTGCTCTGGTTTGTATGGGCCATCTATCGGCACACCGATGTAATCAGACTGCACCTGTGTCAGCGGTGTCAGGTTGACACCAACTTTGGCCATATGCAGACGTGCAACTTCTTCATCCAGCTTCTTAGGCAGTGTGTACACTTCATTCTTGTACTCACCGGTCTGCGTGAACAGCTCGATCTGTGCCAGAGTCTGGTTGGTGAAGGAGTTGGACATCACAAAGCTTGGGTGACCGGTACCACAGCCAAGGTTCACCAGGCGACCTTCAGCCAGCAGGGTAATACGATTACCATTCGGGAAGATAATCTGATCTACCTGTGGTTTTACATTGTCCCACTCATATTTCTTCAGGCTTGCTACATCGATCTCATTATCGAAGTGGCCGATATTACAAACAATCGACTGATCCTTCATGGCAATCATGTGGTCATGCGTGATCACGTGGAAGTTGCCGGTAGTGGTCACAAAGATATCACCCTGTGAGCATGCATCATCCATGTTTACAACGCGGTAGCCTTCCATGGAAGCCTGCAGTGCACAGATCGGGTCAATTTCAGTGACCCATACGGTTGCGCCCATGCCGCGGAATGCCTGCGCACAACCTTTACCCACATCGCCGTAACCCAGAACAACGCAGATCTTGCCTGCAATCATCACATCAGTTGCGCGCTTGATGCCGTCAAGCAGTGACTCACGGCAGCCGTAGAGGTTATCGAACTTGGACTTGGTTACAGAATCATTCACATTGATAGCAGGGAACGGCAGTTCGCCACGCTCATGCATCTGATACAAACGATGCACGCCTGTCGTGGTCTCTTCAGTTACGCCCTGAATCGCATCGCGACGTGTCGTGTAGTAACCAGGCGAAGAAGCCAGCCGTTTTTTGATTGATGCGAAGAGGTACTCCTCTTCTTCAGAGCCCGGGTTATCCAGTACAGATGCATCCAGTTCAGCTTTTGCACCGAGCACCAGCAGCGTTGTTGCATCACCGCCATCATCAAGAATCATGTTCGGCGTGCCGCCATCATGCCATTCCATGATGGAGTGACAAAATTCCCAATACTCTTCCAGCGTTTCGCCTTTGTGAGCAAAGACAGGGATGCCTTCAGCAGCAATCGCAGCAGCAGCGTGATCCTGTGTAGAATAGATATTGCACGATGCCCAACGCACTTCCGCACCAAGAGCGGTCAGTGTTTCAATCAACACGCCGGTCTGGATGGTCATGTGCAGAGAACCTGCAATACGTGCACCCTTCAATGGCTGTGATGCCGCATATTTTTCACGGGTCACCATCAGGCCTGGCATTTCAGTTTCTGCAATAGCCAGCTCTTTACGGCCCCAGGCAATGCTTTCCGGGGACATATCGGCTACTTTATAATCGGTAAAATCAGACATTCTCTCATACTCCTAAACTCGCCTTATCAGGCATATTGTATGAGCACCGTTGAACTGTTTCTCGACTGAGCCTCGCAAGTTCCCCCTGAAAAGGAAAAACCTGCTGCAGTGCTCCTCAGTCTATCTTATCAACACATACTTACAGGCCGGCAGCTGCTCTTAATGCATCGGCCTTATCAGTTTTTTCCCAGGTAAACTCAGGCAACTCACGGCCGAAGTGACCATAAGCAGCAGTTTTTGCATAGATCGGACGCAGCAGATCCAGATCCTGAACAATAGCTTTCGGACGCAGGTCGAAATGCTCTGATACCAGAGTTCCGATTTCTACATCATCAATTTTTCCTGTGCCGAAGGTATTCACCATCAAGGATGTTGGGCGGGCCACACCAATGGCATAAGAGACCTGAACTTCACAACGATCTGCAAGACCTGCAGCAACGATATTCTTGGCCACATAACGACCTGCATAAGCTGCAGAGCGATCAACCTTGGATGGATCCTTGCCGGAGAATGCGCCGCCGCCATGACGACCAAAACCGCCATAAGTATCCACAATAATTTTACGTCCAGTCAGACCACAGTCGCCCACAGGGCCACCGATCACGAAACGACCGGTAGGATTGATATGATACTGGGTATCCTCATGCAGCAGGCCCGTTGGCTCCAGCACAGGTTTGATAATCTCCTGCATCACTGCTTCACACAGGTCTTCATGCGCAATGTCTTCAGAGTGCTGCGTGGAAAGTACAACGGCTTCAATCGCGACAGGCAGATTGTTTTCATAGCGAATCGAAACCTGGGATTTAGCATCCGGACGCAGGAAGGAAAGTTTACCTGATTTGCGTGCTTCAGCCTGTTTGGCAACGATCTGGTGCGACAGGTGAACCGGCATAGGCATCAATACGTCGGTTTCGTTCGATGCATAACCGAACATCAAACCCTGATCGCCTGCACCCTGATCCAGATCAATTCCTTCGCCTTCATTCACACCAGCGGCGATATCAACAGACTGCTTGTCCATGGCGACCAGCACAGCACAGCTTTCATAGTCAAAACCCATTTCAGATGAGTTGTAACCGATATCCTTCACCGCATCGCGGGCAACCTGCTGATAATCAATCACGGCTGATGTGGTAATCTCACCGGAGAGTACAATCATGCCGGTATTCACCATCGTTTCGCAGGCCACGCGTGCTGTTGGATCCTGCTCAAGTATCGCATCAAGAATACTGTCGGAGATACGGTCTGCGACCTTGTCCGGGTGTCCCTCGGACACAGATTCTGATGTAAAAACGAAATTTTGGCTCATTAGGTTTCCTCGCCTTGTATAGTTTAAAAGGATAAATCACAGGGGTTTATTCTTGATTTGGTGGGCGATTATAGCCGATAAATCCAGATATACCAAACCGACTCAAGATCGGGACAGGGTAAGTACAAAACCCAGCGCCATTAGAGATCCTGCTGCTAACATCAAAGCGGTCGCCGCATCATTGCTCGCAGCCCAGGCCAGCCAAGCAGCTCCGCCACTAGCGAGCAGAACGCCAAGCAGCAGCGGCAGACGCGATGGTTCGGAGGTGAAACTTACACTGCCCTCTTCAATACGTGACAGAACACCATCGATTTTCTCAGGCAACAACATCCAACTGCGCAGCTGCCCGTGAACCTCATCGGCTATCGCCTCTGCCTTGCCAACCGGCCCCATATGACGAACCATCCACTCGGTAATCAACGGGCGAGCCAGCATCCAGATATTGACCTGATCAGCCAGTTCACGCGCCACACCTTCAATCACCACCATGGTTTTCTGCAACAGCAGCAATTCGGGACGTGTCTCCATCTTGAATCGCTCAGTCACTGCAAACATGGAGAGCAACAGCTCGGCAATGGAGATATCAGCCAGCGCACGGTTGAAAATCGGCACTCCCACTTCACGCAGGGCGTCTTCAAAAGCGGAGATATCGGTATCGGCGGGTACATAACCTGCCTCAACATGCACCTCGGCTGCTCGCTTGTAATCCTCTTTCAGGAAGGCCATCAGCATGGATGCAATATAACGCCGGGATTTGATATCAAGTCGACCGACAATACCAAAATCCACCAATACGATATCGCCATTTTCCGCCACGAAAATATTGCCCGGATGCATATCCGCATGGAAATAACCGTCGACGAACACCATATGGAAAAACAGTGTTGCAGCCCTCTCGCACAGTTTCAGACAATCATGGCCTTCAGCCGTCAACTGAGCGGCATCATCAATCTTGGTGCCTGAGATGCGCTCACTGGTCAGCACTTCAGTATGCGTGTACTCCCAGAGTATTTCCGGCACACGCACACCTTCAACATCGGCAAAATTCTCGGCAAAGCGGGAACAGTGGGCAGCTTCCGCCCGCAGATTCAGCTCGCCACGTATGGTGGTTGCGAACTCCTCGATCACCGCTGGTGCCTTCAAGCGGTGGTATTCCGGAAAATAGCGATGAAAGAGTCCGGCCAGTAATTTGAGAATAGCCAGGTCCGACTCAATGGTGCGGCTGATGTGATCACGGCGCACTTTCACCGCCACGTGGCGGCCATCTTTCAGCTCGGCAAAGTGCACCTGAGCAATGGATGCAGCCGCAATCGGCTGCTCATCGAATGAGGCGAAGACACCATCATCACCGGTCAACAGCTTTCTGAAACTATGTTCAATCACCCGCCGCACTTTATCGAAAGACTCCGGCGGCACATCGTCCTGCAGCTTTTTCAGTTCAACTGCCACAGCCATCGGCAACAGATCCACACGTGTGGAGAGCATCTGACCGAACTTGATAAAGGTCGGTCCAAGCTGTTCCAGCACCAGACGTAATTGGGTACCCAGATCCTTGGGTAACTCGTCACCGCGAAACAGCTGTACGAGCCAGACATAGGGGTAAAACAGGCGCATGCGCACTGCCAGTGCTGCCATGCCGTGTGTGGCCAGAATATGGCCGATACGCATCAAACGCAGATTGCGACGGAGATTGGCAGGTAGCCTCATGCGGTTCCCGAAATCATTATTTTTCGACCACTTCTGTCAGATGTTCAAGCTTGTGTTCGAGCCGGGTCAGGCGACCTTTACTGCGTGATATCTGGTGCGACAGATGCTCAACAGCCGCCTGCCAGTCCTGCAAGCGCGTACTGTCCGGCACATCCATATCGCGCAGGCTGTTGCTCAATAACTGCTTTGAATCTTCAGCCAATTTCTTCTCGGCCTCTACCAGCCCATGCGCAGCTTTTGCCACACGCGTGCCAAAAAAGTCACCAAATGCGGAGCGCAACTCACGCTCCCAATCCAGATCTGCGGCTGCAAACAGCCGCTTAAAGCGCAACATGGCATCAGAATCGCCGGAAAGTCTTAATACCTGCTGAAATACCAACTCATCCGGATCTTCATGCCCGAAACACATGCGTGCAAAACCGGCCGTCGTGGCATTCAGACGCACATCGACATCACCCTGATAACTGGAGTGCACCCAGGCTTTGCCGCGCTTGAAGCCGAGAAACATAATAGCATCGGTATCGCGCACATGAATACGGAATACACGCCCTTCCATATCGGCCAGACAGGGCTTGAGTGATGCATCGCGCGCAAATACCAAGCCGAGCACGGTTGTCATCACCACGCACTGCACCGGCACCGGAATTAACCTCAAGGGTAGAAACATCACACTCATCGGACACTTCCTGTGAACGGATTAATAACAAGACTGCAGCGCAAAGAACTCTGCGTAACGCTGAGTGCGGCAATACAGAGACTCACAGGAGCCAGGCAAGATATCATCTGCCTGACAGAAGCATTCAGCTTTGAGACCAAGCAAACATTTTCAAATTTACTCTGCGAAACTTCGCGTACTCTGCGGTAAATAATCATCAGATCTTATAACCTCGGTGCAAAGCAACAACGCCACCGGTCAGATTATCATATCGCACCAGGTCGAATCCGGCACCCTCAATCAACTTGGCAAAACGATCCTGATCGGGAAAACGGCGAATCGATTCGACCAGGTATTGGTAGGATTCCCGGTCACCTGTGATCTTTTCGCCCATGAACGGAATCACATTAAATGAATAGGCATCATAAACAACATCAAGACCGGGCAGCGCAGGACGGGAAAACTCCAGACACATAAACTGACCACCTGGCTTCAACACACGGTAGAACTCAGACAGACCCGCCTCGATATCAAGAAAATTGCGGATACCGAAAGCAATCGTGACACAATCAAAGGTGTTATCATCAAAGGCCAGACGCGTGCCATCAGACTGAATACAATCAGCCCGGCCCGGCAACAAACCTTCATCAACTACCCTGCGTGCACCTTCAGCCAGCATCGGACCATTCAGATCAGTTAGCACCACACGACCACTTGGGCCCATCTTTTTGGCCAGACCAATCGCAATGTCCCCGCTACCTGCTGCCACATCCAGCACGCGTGAACCTGCACCGATGGCAGCAGTCGCTAACATTTTGCGTTTCCACAACCTGTGCATGCCACCACTCATAACATCATTCATAATATCGTACTGACTGGCTACTGATGAAAATACGCCCATCACGCGATTCACTTTCTCGGAACCTGTAACGGTTTCAAAACCGAAATGGGTCGGGTCGCTTGGGTCTGTGGACGCGGTGTCCTTGTCGAGGTGGTCTGTCATATCATTCATGGGATGCGCATCGTATCAGGCTAACAGCCACACTCCAAACCCCACCCGGAAAAATAGCGCTTCAAGGAACAACCCTGTGCATAAGTTGTGGATAAACAGTGGATAGTTTGTGTAGTACGAGGCACAACCAATAGTGTGCCTGTGTCTCTTGACACCCTAGATATAGTGCCTAAACTCAGCCGTCGATATTTTTCTATTCCGCACCACAAGGGAATTTACGGGGAGGCCGCATGAGCATCAACTCAAATGCTTTAAGCGTTGCAACAGTTCAACAGGACGCAGAAGACAAGGCTGCCGAAATCAGTTTTCAGCCAGCATCGCTTGATATCTGGGACAAAAAGTACCGACTGAAAGACAAGTTCAATAACGACGTCGATGCCGATGTTGCTGCAACCTATGAGCGTGTTGCAAGAGCTCTTTCCGCAGTTGAAGATGAAGAGAAACGTGACGAGTGGTTCACCAAGTTTACCTGGGCTCTGGCCAATGGCGCGATTCCTGCCGGTCGCATCATGTCCAACGCCGGAGCAGAAGCACACAAACCGGCCACATCTACGATCAACTGCACGGTTTCCGGTACTATTCCCGATTCCATGGACGGCATCCTTTCCATGGTTCACGAAGCAGGCCTCACCCTGAAAGCCGGTTGCGGCATCGGTTATGAGTTCTCCACCCTGCGTCCGAAAGGCGCTTATGTGAGCGGAGCAGGTGCGTATACATCAGGCCCGTTATCGTTCATGGATATCTATGACAAGATGTGTTTCACCGTATCTTCTGCCGGTGGTCGCCGTGGCGCACAGATGGGCACCTTCGATATCTCCCATCCGGATGTGATCGAATTTATCCGTGCCAAACGTGAAGACGGGCGCCTGCGCCAGTTCAACCTCTCTTGCCTGATTACCCGTGATTTCATGGAAGCGGTCAAAAATGATGGCGACTGGGATCTGGTTTTCCCTGCCACGCAAACTGAAATTGATGATACGGAAACACGTATCATATTTAAAACTGTGGCCAACCCGCCCAAGGACGCCACCCGTGATGATCGTGGCCATGTCGCCTGCAAGGTATACAAGACACTGAAAGCACAGCGATTGTGGGATGTCATCATGGCTTCAACCTACGATTACGCTGAACCCGGCTTTATCCTGATCGATGAAGTTAATGAGATGAATAATAACTGGTTCTGCGAAGATGTGCGCGCCACCAACCCTTGCGGTGAGCAGCCCCTGCCACCATACGGTGCCTGCCTGCTGGGCAGCATCAATCTGACCAAATTCGTGCGCAACGCTTTTACCGAAGAAGCCTATTTCGACTGGGATGCCTACCGTGAAGTCGTCGCCATCTTTACCCGCATGCTTGATAACGTGGTCGACATTAACGCCCTGCCACTGGAGAAACAGCGTGATGAGATCCTTTCCAAACGCCGCCATGGCATGGGTTTCCTGGGACTGGGTTCTACCCTGACCATGTTGCGCACCCCTTATGGCACAGCTGATTCACTGGTATTCACCGACAAGATTGCTTACGAAATGGCACGTACCGGCTTCCAGGCAGGCCTGGATCTTGCCGATGAAAAGGGCATGGCTCCGGCACTTGCAGAAGAGTTTGAAGTCACGCCTGAAATGATGGCCAAACGCCCTGAAATGGCGGATGACGGTATCAAGATCGGCGACAAACTTGCAGGCAAGCTACTCTGGGCAAAATACTCCAAATACATGCAGAAGTTCCTCGCTACCGGCTCTGATGAAGACAAGGCCATGATCGAAGCAATGATTGAGAAGGGCTGCCGTTTCACCCATCACTCATCCATCGCACCAACCGGCACCATCTCCCTTTCACTGGCCAATAATGCTTCCAACGGTATTGAACCAAGCTTTGCCCATCACTACGCACGTAACATCATCCGTGAGGGGAAAAAATCGAAAGAGAAGGTAGATGTATTCTCTTATGAACTGCTGGCTTACCGTGAACTGATCAATGGCGATGCCATGCCGCATACTGAAGAGGCAGAGAACAAGCTGCCTGAGTACTTTATCTCGGCAGATGAAGTCACGCCGAAACAGCATGTGGATATTCAGGCTGCAGCACAGCGCTGGGTGGATTCGTCCATCTCTAAAACAGCCAATGTACCAACTGATTTCCCCTATGAAGATTTCAAGGACATCTACCTGTATGCCTACGAGCAGGGCCTGAAAGGCTGTACCACCTTCCGCTTTAATCCGGAAGCCTTCCAGGGCGTACTGGTCAAAGAAGAAGATCTGGAAAATACCGTTTATAAATTCACTCTTGATGACGGCACGATCGTTGAAGCCAAGGGCAATGAAGAGATCGAGTATGACGGTGAAATGCACACTGCCGCAAACCTCTTCGATGCCTTGAAAGAAGGCTATTACGGAAAATTCTAGGCATGCACCACGAAGGCCACAGAGAACACGAAGATTTGAATATGTCAGGCCAAGCAGCAACAGAGCCTCACGGTTTGATCCCTTCGAGAGCTTCGTGGTGAAAAAGATTCAATGGCCGGAGATGAAATTCCCGCCAATTAACCTGTGGGCCTTAAACAGCTCTCCTGTCGCATCACGTGATGGTGAGAGCGCCCACAACCACCGGTCGCAGCGTCCGGGCATGAATGAACATGAAAACTCGCTGCAACATTTTGGGCATGACCGGACAAAAGAAAAACCGGCCATGCGTGGAGGTAACAATGAGCATTAAAATCGAAAGCAAGATCACCGGTTACGAAGTCAAGAAACCCGGAGATGAAGCTAAACAGGAAGAGAGTGCAACCGTACATCAGATTGCGCCTCTGCTTGAGCGCGATGACATCCTTGAAGGCAGCACCTACAAGATTAAAACACCGCACTCTGATCATGCCATGTATATCACCATCAACGATGTCATCGTCAATGTCGGCACCCCGGAAGAGCATCGCCGCCCGTTCGAGGTGTTCATCAACTCCAAGAACATGGAACATTTCATGTGGATTGTTGCACTCACGCGCATCACCTCTGCAATCTTCCGTAAAGGCGGCGATATCACCTTCCTCGTAGAAGAATTAAAAGCCGTATTCGATCCTCGTGGTGGTTATTACAAACGCGGTGGCAAATATATGCCATCCATTGTGGCCGAGATTGGTGAAGTGATTCAGCAGCATCTGATTTCTATTGGCATGATGGAAGGCCAACTGAACAACGCTGAGCTTCAGGCCAAGCGTACCGAAGCTCAGGAGAAGCTCGGATCTGACGCTATTGCCAAAGGCAACCAGTGCGACAAATGCGGCGCGATGGCGGTTGTAAGGCTCGATAACTGCAATTGCTGCCTGGAATGTGGCGACTCCAAATGCGGCTAAAATAATTTTGCCAGTGCAAAAACGAGGGGAGCCGATAGGTTCCCCTTTTTTATGACTGCTGATTCAACCAAGAGGGCCTTATGACACCTGATGACTTAACTATCGATTACGAAGAGGGCGGTATTCTGACCACCAAGCAGTTGGATAAAGTGATCCTCAGCAAGGGTGCATGGACAACGATTCTGTTCCGCTATGCGAACTGGGATACAGCTACGGAAGAGTACGGTGAAGACAAATACACCATCCGCCGCTTCCAGAAGCGCAATGGCGAATACACACCACGTTCAAAATTCAATATCACCAATGCCAAACAGGCCAAGGCCATCGTTGAAGCCCTGAATGGCTGGATGGAAGATTAATCAATCGTTTGAAACCTTCGGACAGATCAACAAAAAGGGAGCTGATCGAGGGAGTCGATTGGCTCCCTTTTTTTATGCTATAGTAAAAACACCTGTCCACTTTTAACGGAGGCATCCCGTGAATAATAACTATCTCCCGCTACTACTGCTTCTCTTCACCTTCACAGCCTGCTCGGCTTCAGATCAGCTTCTTGAGGAGGGTGAATGGGAGATGACCACACAGATGGAGATCAGCGGCATGCCCGCTGGCATGCCGACCATGCCAGCCACGACCTACAAGCAGTGCCTCACCAACGACATGATGGTGCCTGTGCAACACAACCAGCAAAACAAAGGCTGTGAAATGCTGGAACAGAACGTCTCCGGCAATACCGTGACATGGAGCATGCACTGCGAGAGCAACGGTATGGTTTCTGAAATGAACGGCAGCAACACCTACACAGGTGACAGCATGACAGGGGAGATGCAGATGACCTCACAGGGTATGAATATGGTCAGCCATACCACAGGTAAGCGTCTTGGCCCGTGCAAATAACAGAATCTGATGCAGACACGCAAAAGGGGAGCCAATGGCTCCCCTTTTACATCTCAATCATTATTAAAATGGAGCCGGCAACAGGAGTCGAACCCGTGACATCTTCATTACAAGTGAAGTGCTCTACCAACTGAGCTATGCCGGCCAATCTTTCAATGGCGGCGAATCATACTCAAGCGCCTCTCCGACTCAAGCCCTGGTGTTATTCACACCCAGTCCATCAACGTTCTGTCTTTATTAAGCCAACAAAATGCGGCCTTCTCTGATAATCAAAGCCATCGGTATGCATGAAATATTTTTACAGCGCGATTCAAGATCAGGCAGCGAAAGCACGGTAATCATCCAGATCTCTGGCGCAACCTCTCTTTAACGCTGCTCAAGTACGAAAAACTGGATGAACCTGCTTGCACACGGGCTTCCCTGGCTTCTAAAGCATCTCTATACCAGCCTGGAGAAAGAACCTTTTCGGAGTCTCGGGACTAATCATCCCACAGCTGTTCAATGGCAGCGGGGCTGTCAGATGTTGTCATTGTATCCAACGATAAAGCTACACCCATAGCAGCACCTCCATTAAGTTGATTGATACATTAACTCTGTTTACGCAAAGCATGTAGTCTGGGAAGAAGTTCAGGGATGTCATCTGTAATAATGCTCCACAAAGTGTCATTATCGATACCGAGATAGCCATGAATAAGTCGATTGCGAGTAGCTATGATCATCCGCCAGGGAATATCAGGGTTAGATTCCCGCACCTCTGATGGAATGTGCGTTGCCGACTCCCCAATCAGCTCCAGATTACGTACGGTAGCGTCATAGTTAAGGCTACTGCTGACAAAGCCAGCCTGATCAAATCCCTATGTATAGATGAGAACTTTTTCTGCAAACCCGATCATATCATCAAGATAAAATTTCCACTCTCGAATGACAGCCTCAGACACTAACAGCCTCTTTTTCTATGAATGACCGCAATTCAGCCCGCAGCGCTTTTTCCGTCACCAGATCAACAGGGCAACCAAACAGATCTTCCAAATAAAACTGTACGCCGAAATAGCGTTTGGATATAGCAGGCCCATCAAAATCAACCAGTATATCCACATCGCTATTATCCGATGCCGTATCCCGAACCGTAGATCCGAACAGTGCCAAATGCGTCACCCCAAAATGGCTGGAGAGGTATGACTTATGCTCGGTCAGCAACTGTACTGTCTGTCTTCGGTTCATGTTGCCTCCATTCATATTTGAGCAGGTGATATACGTAAAATAGCGCATATCAACCCGGCCGCAACAAATAAAATATAAACACCGGAAAACTACAGCAGTGCAAATTAGCTTATAGAGCGCTGAACAGCGCTCCATTTCAACAGTTATTCGGGCAAAAAGATATTACGAAGTTTTTTTACTCTTTCCCCAAAAACACGATTCAAAACCAGGCACCGCTAGCCATTTAAGTCTGATTGATACATTAACGGATTAGATTAACCACAAAAAACACAAAAGTCATTTTTTGCAAAGATTCAGGCACAATAATACGACGTACTTTTTACTCATTTCCCAAAAGCCCGAATCCGCCTCGACATGCTAATCGAACCCATGAACTTCCTGACTTTATTTAGCTAACGAAACGTAACCTTTCAATTCAACATTCAAGGCCAGGTACCGGCACTCCACGATCTTTTATATGGCCTGGCAAGGACGTTGAAAGCTGGTATCATTAACTCCGTTTCGTATTCAAGGAGGCTACTTATGAACAGTTCACGTATCCCGGAATTTTCTGACCTTTCCTTTGATGGCATGACAAACTGGTTTGCATCCATGTCAGCAAGCGACCTGTTGTTTCATCCCGACGACCTGCCAGAAGACATTTCCAACATTGCCACAGGCGTCTCCACATTCTCACCTGACGAGTGCAGCAAAACCGGAGAAATATTGAATACCATGTTCAAACTGCATGGCGATGATGTTTATGAAGCAGCATATCCGGCATTCATGAAGTGCATGGACATCCAGTTCAATAGCTAAAGTTTCCAACAACTGGCAAACCAACAGAACTGCCGCATTTGATGAACAAGGTCCTCTTCATTGACAGGGTAATTTTCTGACATATTGTCCCCAACAATTCCCAGGGAGATGACTTTGACAGAAACTGATGCCACCTATGATGCCCTTTGTGAGGCCAGAAAATTTCTAACTCAGAAAGAAATTGCTAACAACCTTGGTGTTGATACAAGAACAGTTAAGCGCTGGGAAGCAAAGGAAAGTTCACCTCCTCCATACGCAGCCGCAGCCCTTCAGCGCCTTCTCCCGTTTCGAAACAGCTCTCCTGTCAAAAAGAAAACAGATTTCACCTTCATTGATCTGTTCGCAGGCATTGGTGGCATAAGACTTGGCTTCGAAGCTGCGGGAGGCCGCTGCACCTATACCAACGAATGGAATAAATACTCTGCACAGACCTATACAAGGAATTTTGACAGCGATCACCCTGTTGAAGGTGACATTACCCTAGTCGATCCAGCTTCTATTCCAGATCATGATGTGCTGTTGGCAGGTTTTCCATGCCAGCCTTTTTCAATTGCAGGGGTTTCAAAGAAAAACTCTCTGGGGAAAGCTCACGGATTTGCCTGTGAGGCGCAGGGCACGCTATTTTTTGATGTCGCCAATATTATCCGACACAAGCAACCATCGGCATTTCTACTTGAAAATGTAAAAAACCTTATGAGCCACGACAAAGGAAACACTTTCAAGGTCATTCAAAAAACCCTTGAAGAGGAACTCGGCTACACCATTTTCCCTCTCGTAATAGATGCAAAAGGTTTTGTGCCTCAACATCGTGAAAGAATTTATATTGTCGGGTTCAGAAAAAACGTTCCATTTTCCTGGGGCCTCTTTAAAAAGCCCGATCCTGCAGCAAAGCGGATGAAGTCCATTTTGCATCCTGAAAATGGAACTGAGAATAACGAGTTTGATCTCATGAAGGGATTCATCACCGGTAAAGATGGCAAAGTAAACGATAAGTATACTTTGAGTGACAAACTTTGGGCCTATCTGCAAAACTATGCAGCCAAGCACAAAGCAAAAGGAAATGGGTTTGGCTTTGGACTCGTTACTCCGAATGATACTTCCAGAACCCTCTCGGCCCGATATTATAAAGATGGGTCGGAGATTCTGGTTAGTCGTGGCGAAGGCAATAATCCCCGCAGACTCACTCCCAGGGAGTGCGCAAGGCTTATGGGCTATCCTGACAGCTATATCATCCCTGTTTCAGATACTCAGGCATACAAGCAGTTTGGTAATTCCGTCGCAGTTCCGGTCATCAAGGAAATTGCCAGAATTATGAAGCCGTTTATTGTTCAACTGATCAAAGAGAAAAAAGAGAGTCAGCTCAAAACGGCGGCCTGATGACAGATGTTCACAGCAAAGAAACCCGCAGCAGAAATATGGCTGCGGTTTCCGGAAAAGATACCAAACCGGAGCTATTGATCAGAAAAGGACTGCACAGGCAGGGCTTCAGGTTTCGTCTGCACGACCGAAAACTTCCCGGCAAGCCGGACCTCGTACTCCCCAAGTACAATGCTGTTATTTTTGTAAACGGCTGCTTCTGGCACCGACATGATTGTCATCTATTTAAATGGCCGTCCACGCGAAAGGACTTCTGGAAATCCAAGATAGAAGGCAACAGAACTAGGGATATTGAAGCTGTAAAACAACTAAGATTAATGGGTTGGCGAGTACTTACTATCTGGGAGTGTGCCCTGAAAGGGAGGACTCGCTTGCAAGAGGTCGATTTGTTGTTGAGAGTGACTAACTGGATAGTTAAGGGAGAAGCGGAACAGGAGATCCGCGGGGAGGTATGTTGATGCAAAACATCATTGGAAAGTGGTTGGACAGTGTATCTGGAAATGACTGGACCTGGTACGCAAAGCGACTTTCCGCAAATGACTCCGGGGCTACCAAGAGCCATCAGGCCGGCATATATATTCCTAAGCCAGTGTTGTGGACAATTTTTCCATCTATGAAGTTGGGCACCAATCCAGATATTTGGTTCCAGGCAGAAATCATGCCTCACGGAGCTCAGCGAAATTTAAGGGCGATCTGGTACAACGAAAAGAGTCGCAACGAAAGCAGAATTACTCAGTGGAATCGACCCAACCGCATATTGGAACCTGATCAGACAGGTGGTCTTATCCTGTTCGCCTTCCACTCCAATTCAGCGGTGAGCGATGCTTCAAGCGCTTCAATTTGGCTTTGTCAAACTGAGGATGAGGAAATCGTGGTTGAAAACCGCATTGGTGTAATTGAACCTGGCGAAGGTGCCATTCACTATCCTGCAGGAATTGCTCCCGTGGAACCCATAGCTTTTCCATCTGGTGATCAGATTGGTTGCTCACTTGCCGATTCGGAAATTCCCGCAGAATGGCTTGCCAATTTCCCATCGGGCCAAGCTCTGATTGATCGGGCGTTGGCCATGCTACCAGGATGTGCGGAGCGAGCTGATGACAGGCTCTTGATGCGACGAGAATGCGAAACTTCGCTTTTTTACTCGGTAGAGCGTGCGTTTGTGCTGCCAAAGGTTAAGGCTGGTTTTTCGAGTGTTGATACATTTGTGGATTTTGCCAATTCGGTCACCAATCGTCGCAAAAGCAGAGCAGGGCGATCACTTGAATTGCATCTGAAAGAAATATTTCAGGAAGAGTGTCTGTCATTTGATCATGGGAAGACATCAGAGGGGAAAAAGCGCCCAGATTTCCTATTTCCATCTGTAGAGGCATATAGCGACGACTCGTGGTCTGAAGACAAGCTGCGCATGCTTGCGTCCAAAACCACTTGTAAGGATCGCTGGAGGCAGGTTTTAAATGAAGCAGATCGAATCCCCCTCAAGCACTTGGTAACGCTTCAACAAGGCGTTTCTGAAAACCAGTACAATGAAATGAAGAGCGCTGGTGTCATTTTGGTTGTTCCTCAGAAATTACACAAAAGGTATCCAGAGGGAATTCGGCCCCAGCTAGTATCGCTAGAACACTTCATCCGGGAAACAAAATATATTTGTGGGCATAGAAACTGACATCTTGGAGCAATAGGCAGCAGTGAGTCAGAACCCTTTTCATAATCAAGAGCTGTAACCCTTTCTTCGTGTTTAGTTTGCCTTTGCAACGAGGGTAACTGGAGCATCCCCAAAATTGATTGCCTGATCTTGATGCTTTTCTATCTAAAGGGGCCGCTACCCTTTTAGATGCCACTAACTTCTTTGCCTCAAGTAACATCAGCAATTGCCCTACATTTGGGATACGCAGAACAGCCCCAAAATTGATTGCCTGCTTGCGGGCCTTTTTTAGCAGTACGCAATTTCATTTCACTGCCACATTTCGGGCATGGTTTGATCACAGGCGACATTACCGGTTCATTCTTCTCAGCCACGATCTCTTTCACATGCCGAACATGCTGTATGTGAGTTTTGATGGATGGCTTTAGACGGCCATCAGCAATCTGTTGAATGATCTGCTGCACTTCTGTCTCTGTTAACAAAATCTGAATATTGGATTTAATGTAACGAATATAACCGCCACGATAAGTAACATTCTCCGGCATTTTGGTTTTGAAGGTGCTATCGCCTACGAACACAACAACGGAAAAGAGCTTGTCCGGCTCAAGTCCAAGAGCTGCTTCAAGGGCTTTAGTGTGTTTGTAATTCTGATGCAGTGGATTCTGAAACTTATGTTTAGATTTGAAAATTTGTTGCGTCCAGGTTTTCTGGCGTTCACTTCCGAATATCCAGCCTTTCATATTTTTTGTTTCAACCACAAAAATACCGAAACGGGAAACAATCACATGATCGATCTGGGTGCTTCCGTCCTCTGTTGGCAGCGTTACATTCTTTATCAGATGATAATCACTTTTATCCAGAAAGAAGCGGGCAACCATATTGACCATAACTTCACCCATGAAGCCCTTAAACCAAGGCGACTTAAAAAGGGCCGCAAGAATAAGTAGTAAAAATATCCACCCGAGCATGGAAAATATTTGTGAAAACAATGGGCCAAAATCGATCATGTCATATAAACCATGGGGACTGTTTGCTCATGCTCCCCGATGCATCCATTGCGATTGGCTGAGCATAAAGCAAATGGGGAAAATAGCTGTCCAAAGAAATAGCAGACAAAATTAAGCTGCCGACTGCATTTCAAGTCTACCTGAGCAGCGCGGGTATCGGATGCAGCCCCAGAACTGAAAGTCTGAGTCAGGGGCTTTTATTGCACGCATTTTCAGGCCACAGCCAGGACAGGAGGGGGTAGTGAAATCTCCTTCCGTCGCCAACTTAAGCAGCTTGTCTGACTTTTCCGGGCAGAGCGCACCGATCAATTGCAGCAATCGTTTGCCATTGATCAGGGAGACGCCGTCCATGTTTCCGTAAGTGATAGCAGCATCTGTGAAGGATGAGCTTGTGATCAGATATCCCTTTTTGATGCCTTGTGCAGCCATTAGTCCAAAAAAATCGGATACGTGTTCAACATCCACAAGGTGAGAGCATGCTTTGCACTGGGCGATTGCTGCAACACGGGTCGGTTCAATTTTGGAATAGATCTCGATATCAATGCCTATATCGTAATCTGTGCAGCGGGTGTGCAGACCTATCTCTTTCAGCAGTGCTTCAGCAAGTTCTTCAAAGCGTTTCCATTCCAGGCTCTGCAGCAGTTCCATGCTCCAGCTATGAAACACAGCGCCACCGGATGCCGGTTCTGTCGATTCCGGGTCATTCATGTCAGTTCCCCTCTTTAGCGCTCCTGCTGCCGTCCCCACGTCCATGCCGACGGCAACTATAACCCTAAAGAGAAGAATGTTCTGTCCCCCAAATGGGGGACAAACATCAAGGACTGATAAATAGTCCGGCTATTGTAAAAAGCTGTATCATTCCGGCTTTTAGATCATATCACGGTACGCAGCTGCATATCCCGATCCCATTCCGGTCGCGGCCGCTCAAGCGTCGCCTGTGCAGCCGAGAACGGGATATGTATCCGCCCGGATTCAATCTCTTCAACCAGATTCTTCACTTCCTGTTCGGTGAACAGCTGCAGGGTGTGAGACTTGATATAACGGGCATATGATCTGCCTGACAACACATTTTCCGGCATCAGTGTTTTGAAGCTGATACCATAATAGGGAAACACGACAGCAGAAAACACCTGCGCAGGCTCTAAGCCCAATTGTCGCTGCAGCATCTTTTTGAACCGGTAGTTTTGAATCAATGGATTCTCAAACTCATCTCTGGATGTGTACACCTGCCGAAACCATGTTTGCTGATATTCAGAGCCAAAGATCCAGCCATACATACTTTTTACTTCAATAATAAACAGACCGTAACGGGAGACAACGATCTGAACAGCCACTTCACTACCGTCATCAAGTAATAATTTCACATGTTTCAGTTGGTGATAGCTGTTTTTATCCAACAACCATCGTGTCGATATATGCATCCGGATCAATCCGACGACTCTTTTAAAGCCGGGCAGTTCAAACAGCAGCGCCAACAGAAACAGTGACAGCAGGCAAGCAAAGGCAGAAAACAATGTAGTAAGTAACATAATATTTAACCTCTTCCCAAGGGCGTATATGACTCCTGTTGCCCTGTGGCATCCATGCAACGAGTAGTGCTATCAGCAAAATATGGCACTCGCATGACACTACTCTTCACCAGACCACTTAAAGGAAAATCCTGAATTTTTTTGCCGAAGCAGACGGCAATCATGAATTGATTCGAGAAGGCTCTCATATAAAGCGAAGCAGAGTTGGCTGGTCTACAATATAGATACGATTCTCAATAGAGGAGGTCTGTCATGACAGCATTCAGATCAGCTCAATACCTGCTACTTTCACTCTTGTTGCTATTGATGCCCATTTCCCCTGTATCAGCAGGGCCGGATCTACAGGAGGGTGAATGGGAATTCACCAGTCAGACCGACATGCAGGGCATGCCGATGACGGTACCACCAATGAGCTTCCACCAATGTATGAGTGATGAACAGGCTATACCGCAACAGGAGGGCAAAAATCCTGATTGTACAATGCTCGAACAGAGAACTTCCGGAAATACGCTGCACTGGAAGATGCGTTGCGAATACGACTACGGACGCACCGACATCAAAGGCAGTGTTAGCTATTCAGGCAGTAGCATGACCGGAATCACTCATATAAGCAGCGATCAGGGGGGACAAAACATGAATATGACCACTCGCATGCAGGGCAAACGGATCGGGCCTTGCAAGTAATCGCCTCACTACACCCTGTTCATCGCCACTGCACCGATAATGGCATCAATTGTGCTGAGTATGCCCATGCCCGGCTTTCTCTCCTCAATGTCAGCAGAAAGATGCGGCTGGCCAGCCTTGTTGCAGGCTCTCTCCTGCAATGGAATAAGGAGTAATAACGATGGACCCTGTATCAACCCGGGACATAGAAGAGTTAACCGAAATAGCCAACAGGATGCCCGGCAAACAGGGCAATGAACTGCTTTCCCTGATTGCCTCCTGGAGCACATGTGCTCGCAAATCGCCACGCCAGCAATACGATGAACATGTCCGCTTCTCATCGGAAAATGGAAAACATGCAGGTACAGCAAAGGACCTGAGCACATCGGGCATTTTTATTGAAGGAACAGAAAACTTTGCTGTCGGTGAGCAGGTCAGCGTGATGCTTTCATCTCCCTCTTCATCCTTTCCCGTGAACATCACCGGCACGGTAGTACGCCATACCGACTTTGGTATCGGCATCCGCTTTAACTATGAGAGTATCGAAGACAGGGAGCTGATCGATTCCCTGATTTGCAGCTAGCCCCTCAAGCAGGCTGTACAGTAAACATCACAACCCCCTTATGGCGAAACACTGCCATAAGTCACAGAGAGACCCTGCTTTCCCGATGGTAGATCAGCATCACGATTACCTATCCAGCTTACAATATCTGACCAGACTGTTTTTGCCTGCAAATCACGTAAAAGCATATGATAACCCTGTTGATACAACTGCATTCTGTGCCCCATATCCCCCTCCACAAGCGGAGCGAAGGTTGCCAGCACAGCTGCTTTCGGAATCACCTGATCCTGTTCACCATACAGAATCAGGGCGGGAACTTTTAGTCTGGCAACGGCATCAAATCCGGCCTGCATCAGATTAACCAGCCCGTAAATGGTATCCACACGTGTCTCTTTGATCACAAGCGGATCAGAACCCAGAGCAATCAGCATCTCACGATTATCCGATGCAATAATGCCCAGTGATTGACCTGTAAATGAGCTCCACGGCATCGTAAAAGCAGCAAGCCGTAATCCCCAGCGCTGCCACCACGGCATGGAGCCCCAACCCCACACAGCGGGCGCTGAAAGAATCACGCCATCCACATCAAGAGAAAAACTCGCCAGACTATGCAACACCACAGCAGCGCCCATGCTCTCGCCAAGCAGATAAACAGGAATCTCTCGGTGGCGGGCTTTGATCAGTTGGACAAAGGCCTGCAGATCAGCAGCAAAGGCCTCTCTACCGGGCCAGCGGCCTCGATGGGGTGCCTCACCGAAACCACGCTGGTCATAGGCATAAACCGCAATATCTGCTGTAGAGAAATAGACTGCCGCATCAGAGATAAAGCGGGAATAATCATTGAAACCGTGCAAGGCGATGATCACAGCCTCCACCTTCTTTTCCGGCTGCCAGCTACGCAGAGGTAATCTGGCACCATCGAAGGAGACAAAATGGTTACCTTCAAGGCTCGGAGATACACGTGAGGGCAACGGCTCGATAAATCGTGGGGCACAGGCGCTGAGCAGCAATATTAACAAGCAATAGAGTAGTGCCAGGTACTGACTTCTCATATTATGCACACTCTGCACAGCTGCTTTTTACAAACCTCTATCGCGCAGCGGGAGCACCGCTGCTTGCTTTTACCCGGCAAGGAAACCGGCTGTAACAAAATCCATCGTAGCAATGTGTTGCTTCATCCAGGAAGGCAGTTCAGATCGTAAAAACTGACCGACCGGAGCGATCTTATGGTTTGACTTCCAATCCATCAGCATCTGTTCCATATCCGCCAAAAAGAGATCATGAGACCCCTTATGCATCTGATAAGGAGGAAAATTATATTCGCGCATCAAGCGCTCTTCATTGGCGAAATGTTCACGGGTATGCAGTAGCAGCTCATCCAGCTTCTCGGTCAGCAACAAGCGATCACCACTGTCACTTTCAACCGCCTCCAGCAGCTTATATACGGCATTCATCATCTCTATCTCTTCGAGATGTACCTCCTGCATGGGGGAATAGGGTACTTCTGTAAAATCATCAATACTTATTCTCATAACAATATCCTAACAGAACGTTAGCTGCAGAGCACACTGCAGGGACACGCACTCGCCATCCAAAATGATAACAGCCAGCTCTATTGCTGACGTATCTGCGTCATCTTTTTGCCACAATGTTGAAAACGCTATGGATAGAGTCCAGAAACAATCCGCTGACTGCACAGCCCCCCTCAACGCCAATGGATCAGAATCTGACATTGATGAGACCGGAGCATTCGCCATGTCATAGATCTCCATGACTTGATAACACTGCCATCTATGCATTAATATCTCTCCTGAAGTACAGGCACACATTTTGCTTCTATCCGGATTATAATCCTACGGCAGGGGAGTTGTTTGCCGTAATGTGAGAGGTGGTTATGCTTAAAACAATACAGGGATGGTGGCGCAGGGAAGAGGGTGCTCAACAGAAACCTGAACTTACACTGGCGATTACCAAGCTGATGGTCGGCATGATGACCATGGATGGAAAAATCGATGCTGAAGAGCAGGGCCAGATCATAACATTACTCAGCGAACAGTTCTCTCTTTCTGCTGAAGAGAGTGCGGACTTGATTGAGCAGGCCTCCGATCAGGAGCGAACCGATCTACGCTTCGACGTCGTGGTAAAACAGGTTGTTGAAAACTACGATCTTGACGAACGTGCCAGCATCCTTGCCAAGCTCTGGCGTGTTGCCATGGCAGACGGCGATATCGATTTCCTCGAAGAGCAATACATCAATCGACTCTCAGGACTGCTCGGACTACCCGCAACGGCCCTGGCAGAGATGAAAGCCAAAGAGGAAAAACTCTTTCCGGATCTGGATCAGTCCAAGCGTTTTCAGAATAATCCGGTACAACAATAACCAGGCCTGAGACGCCAACACCACACGACACATACGGTTGATATATTAGCATTTCAATATATATTCCGTATGTATGACGTTTAACAGGGGCATACAATGGCTACAACCGAACTGAACAAAAGTAATTTCGAAGCTGAAGTTGCAAACAGCGACATGGCCGTCATCGATTTCTGGGCAGAGTGGTGCGGACCATGCAAAAGTTTTGCTCCCACCTTTGAAGCAGTTTCTGAACTGTTTCCCAATGTGCTGTTCGGCAAGGTAAATAGTGAAATTGAACAGGATCTGGCTGTGCATTTCAATATCCGTTCGATTCCGACACTGATCATCATACGTGAAAATGTCATGCTCTTTTCTGAGGCTGGTGCGTTAAGCAAGGAAGACCTGACTAACGTGATCACTCAGGCTGCATCAGCGGACATGAAAGAGATACATGCCGACATCGCCAAATACAAACAGGAACATGGCGAAACCTGAGACCGGTCAAGGACAATATCTGACTGCTGCACACTGTGATTGACAGCCACTGTCATCTCGATGATAGCCGCTTTGATGCGGATCGCCCGGAGCTACTGCAACGTGCGGCAGTTGTCGGCGTAGAGCGCTATATCGTACCGGCTATCCATGCAGAGAGCTGTAAAAGAGTAGATCGTCTGAGTAGTCAGTACGAGTCGATTTATCCGGCCTACGGATTACACCCATGGTTCTGCGACAGACATCGCGAAGAAGACTTTGAACTCATCTCGGGCCTTCTTTCATCTGCAGTCGCAGTTGGTGAGTGCGGGCTGGATTTCGGACTATGCAAAACAGATGCAGCGACTCAATTACGTTGGTTACGCCCTCAACTGGATCTGGCACTACAGTTCAAGCTTCCGGTCATCCTGCATGGCTATAAATCAAGCGAGGCACTAATCGCTGAAATCAAAAAGCAGCCGGGACTGCGTGGCGTGCTCCACAGCTATTCCGGCAGCCTGCAACAGGCCTTACAACTGATTGATCTGGGCTTTTATATCGGCCTTGGTGGTGCCATCACCCGACCCGGGGCACATAAAATACACCAACTGGCCCGTCAAATCCCCCTTGAACACATCCTGCTGGAAACCGATGCACCGGATCAGTCCCCCTATACGCAACGCGGAAAGCGTAACGAACCGGCATTTCTGGTCGAAATAGCTGCACAGCTCGCTAGGTTGCGTGACATCGATACGGACCAATGCGTTCGCATCTGCAACACCAATGCCGAGGAGCTGTTCACATTATGAACCCAACACAGGAACGCACAGCCATACTGGTAGGAGAAGATGGTCTCGATTATCTGGCAGGCCTGCATCTGCTGGTTGTAGGGCTTGGCGGTGTGGGTGGTGCAGTTGTCGAAGCCGTCGCTCGTGCTGGCATCGGAAACATGAGTATCGTCGATCACGATAGTGTGGGCCTGTCGAACATGAACCGTCAGCTGGTCTGCACCCACAGCTCAATAGGTCAGGACAAAGCCACGGCCATGGCAGCTCGGATTCAGGATATCAATCCGGATATAGAGCTGCATACCCATATCGATTTTCTCAACAGGGATAATATTGAATCCTTTCTTGCTGCCGGAGAGTTTGATTATGTGCTCGACTGTATCGATTCGGTGGCCTGCAAGGCGGAACTGGTCGCTACCTGCCAGCGTTTGAATATTCCGGTGGCTTCCAGCCTTGGTGCCGGCGGCAGACTGGATGTGACCCAAGCTGAAATAACCACACTGGATAAAACCTATAATTGCGGTCTGGCCACCAATCTTCGCCGCAAACTGCGCAGGGCCGGTGCCTCGCTGGACTACCCGGTTGCCTTCTCCGGAGAGTTCCCGATAAAACCGCTGCCGCAGGAAGCAGTAAGTGATGATCCCGATGTACTGCCAAGAGCGGTTAACGGCACCATCTCCTACATGCCCAACCTGTTCGGCTTCATGCTGGCAGGTTTTGTGATTAAACAGCTACTCGATAAAAATAAATCAACCTGAGAATTTAAAGCAACAAGGGACGGTATCCATGTTCGGACGAAAAAAGAAAACCGCAGCAGCAAGACATATTCTGGTCGCAGATATCGAGCAGTGCGAAGCCCTGAAAGCAGAAATAGAGGCAGGTACTGACTTTGCCGAAGTGGCAAAGAAACACTCCAGCTGCCCTTCATCTCAAAAGGGTGGGGATCTGGGCACGTTCCGCGAACGCCAGATGGTGAAAGAGTTCAATGATGTGGTCTTTTCAGCGGAACTGAACAAAGTACACGGGCCGGTCAAAACCCAGTTCGGTTATCACCTGATCGAGATCACCGAGCGCTCCAGCAACAAATAGCGGTATTTGACGCCTCCAGACCACGAATACAGACGAACAATAATCTACGTAGTTTGTAAAATTATTACCGAGGATACTCTCTCCGGTTTTGCTATTGAACCTGACGCCTGATGTTTGTCATAGCGATGAGAAGTCTTTCACTCCTTAGGTTTCAATTCGTGATCCTAGTGTGCACAAGGTGAATCGAGAGAGAGAGAGAGAGAGAGAGAGAGAGAGAGGATGGCCTGGGCCATTCGTCCCCCAGTGGGGGCAAACAGCGGTGCTCCCGTTGCGCGGCAGCGGTTCTTCCTATTTGCCTGATGGCTGGATTTTATTATGCCTGGGTAACGCGGAATAGTTGCCATTCTGATGTTTCCTGCGAATGCGCGATGAAGCATTAAAAACGGGGAGTGGCCTTCTCTACCTGATGCACTTTCCAGGAACGGTGCTGCATCATAATTTCAACGGCCTCATCGATATCATCGGTGATCGTAATCAGCTTGAGTTCCTCTTCGGTCACATAACCCTCGGCCTGCACCCTGCTTTTGATCCAGTCAAACAGCCCTGACCAGAATTCGGAGCCGTAAAGTACTAATGGAATCGGGAAGGTCTTGTGCGTCTGCATCAGAGTAAGGGACTCGAAGAATTCATCCAGCGTTCCGAAACCGCCGGGCATACAGACATAACCCATCGAATATTTAACAAACATTACCTTACGCACAAAAAAGTAACGAAAATCGAGCGACAGATTCTGATAGGGGTTCGCGAGCTGCTCCTGGGGCAAAGTAATATTAAGTCCCACGGATTTACCACCACCCTGACTAGCCCCCTTGTTGGCAGCTTCCATAATACCCGGTCCGCCACCTGAAATAACCGCAAACCCCTCCTCTGCCAACTTCTGCGCCAGCTCTTCTGTGGCCTTGTAATAGCTGTCTTCGGGTTTGGTGCGGGCTGCCCCGAAAATGGTAATAGCGTAGGGGAGTTCTCCGAGTTTATCGAAACCTTCGGTAAACTCGCTCATGATTCTGAATACACGCCAGGCTTCCGAGCCTTTCAGATCTTCCATGTTCTCCCCCCCTGCCCCCAAGCTGGCAACTGGAACAGATGCCTGCTGAAACTAGCTTTTCCCTTCGTCCTTTAAGCGGGCCATACACTGATCCACGATCTCCAGCATACGGTAACCCGAGATCACCTGCTCCCGGCTTGATGACTGAATCATCAGGTTTGCACATTCGTGAAACTTTTCCAGCACCTCAGGATCATCCATCAGATGATCCATATCAATAACGACCTCATGCTCTCTAGCCATAACAAAAGCGTATCACAAAAGCAGTCTCCCGCCTCCACTTTTTCATAGTGGAGAATATTCACACTGGCCTTTGCATCACATCTACTTAAGCTGCCGCACCATGTTATATCGCCTGTTTATCCACGCCTCTATCTTCGCCATAGCACTAACACCATTGACTGCCAGTGCTACAGAGGCTGAGAGCGGCTGGAGCAATAATGTCGAATTGGGTGCGGTTAAAACCAATGGCAACACGCAGACCCTGACCCTGAACAGTGCAGCAAAGCTGGCCCATAATGGCAAGCGCCTGCGCGACACCATCAAGGCCAGTGCCAACAACTCCTCGGACCGTAATGCCACAACGGCAGAAAAATATGCAGTCAGCTTGCAGGAAGACTGGAAAATTACCGAACGCGATTACCTCTTTGTGCGCTATGGCTTTGAAAGCGACAGATTTGCCGGATTCAGCCGTCGATTCAGTGAAACCATCGGTTATGGTCGCGATCTTGTTAAAACCGACCAATTCAGCTGGAACCTGGAGCTTGGTGGCGGTTTAAGACAAATCCAGTTTACCGACCAAAGTAGAAAAAATGAGGCCATTGCACGCGCTGCAAGTGCTCTGAGCTGGGAGATCAGTGAATCGGCCAAGCTGACACAGGAGTTCTCTACTGAAGGTGGCAAAAGCGGTTGGGCATCGAAATCCGTGACCGGCCTGCAACACACACTGAACTCACACCTCTCCAGCAAAATTGCCATGAAGCTGGATCACAACAGCAAGGTCGCCGCCGGCACCAAAAAAATGGATGTCGAAACAGCAATCACACTGGTGGTTAATTTCTAGGTTCATCTCGGAAGTCCTAGAGTGCTACTTTGGGCATACGAGGAAAAGATCACTGTGACGTGATCAATAAGCTAGCCACGAATCCACACGAATTTCCACGAATGAAAAGACTAGTCATTGCTTCTTTTTCATCGCCATGACAAACATCAGGTGAATAGTAAAACCGGAGAGGATGCCGTGGGGCAATGATTTCACACATGTTCTCTGATTATAATTCGTGTTCATTCGTGGCTGGATTTTTTTCCGATCTCCATCTGATAACTTGCGGCAAGCTGTCTATTACATACGCGCCGAAGCCGGAAATTCAGCAGCATAACAGGAAATCCATTCAGCAGCGGCCTGATTAACACTCAGTCTGCGCCCACACTCCAGCCACTGCTCACGACGGTAACAGTGAATGTGAAACATCTGGGCAGCCATACGCAGACGAAACTGCTCCTGTTGAACAGACTGTTGCAGGTTTATCTGCTGAGTGCTGGCACACATATCCATGTCCTGTCTCATGCATATATCGTACCAAAAAAAGAAAAGTGGCCAACGGGCTAGATTTACACCCCGGGTGTGCTTTCTTGCACCAAGCGGCTCTTGGCTTCTATCCAGCGCGACATAAATTCCGTGCTGCGGTGATGATGTGAACGCAGCATGCTTCCGGTAAAATTGTTCAGCCGATGTTCGGTAATATTTTCCCTGATCTGCTCTATACGTTGCAGCAGCGATTCCCCGTTTGTGCGATCGTCAAACAGCGCAGTGACAATATCAAAACCACGTTGTTGACACTGATCCCACAACAACCTGTCCCGGTAAAGTCTGATCGCCTGCTCTGCAAACCCTTCAGCATGATCTGCCTGCAGGCCGCTCCACTCCAACGCTCCGGCCATGCCTTCAAGCCCCACACTGGTAGTGACATTGGGTGTGCCATTGAGCATCGCATCGGCCAGCTTGGTTTTGATACCAGCCCCGAAACGCAAAGGTGCTAAACAAACACGCGCAGATTGCATCACCTCTGTGACATCGGCAGCCCGGCCTTTTACCAAAAACCCGTCCCGTGGCTGATTCAGAGCGGTTGCCTTTGGTGGCGTATAAGCACCATAGATATGCATCTCTGCCCGGGGAAGCTCTGCCCTTATTCTCGGCCAGATCTCCTGCTTCAGCCACAGCACGGCATCCCAGTTCGGTGCATGGCGGAAGTTTCCTATGGTAAGGAAATGTTCTCTATCTTCATAAGCAGGAGCATTGCGATGGATTTGATCCCCGCTAAACATAAATGGGCAGAGATGCAGCAGGGCCCCATCCACTGAAAACTGATCCTGCAACAACGTCATCTCATAATCGGAGACCAGAATAGAGAGATCTGAGCGCAGGATCGCAGCAATCTCCCTGATCGCGATATCATTAAACAGGTCACTCTTTTCGACAGTTGTAATCACTTTCGGCTGGCGTTTAAAGACTGTGTGCCTGGCCTGACGCAGGCAGTGCAGATCGATGGTTTCAAGCAGACATAGTGCATCGGGACAGACCTGCTGCACACGCCAGCCAAATTGCTCCTGCATGGTAAATCGGTCGAATAGCACAAGATCAGGTTGATAATCGGCAAGAAACAGATCAAAGCTGCTGTCATTAAGTTGGATCGCACAAGAATGAACGCCAAAGGCCTGCAGGTCTGCCATGTGCTCTGATTCCGCTGCCGCGGAGGCAAACTGAACCTGCCACTGCTGGCGAATAAAAAGCTGCATCAACTCCTGCATACGCAGGCTGGCTCCGGATGAATTCGGTTCCGGCCATACCGAACCTATAACCAATACCTTCACATCACCCCCACGCTTGTAAATATCGCCTATCTCAACAAGAGAGCATCTCCCGGTCAATACCGACACTAGCCGTGCTGTTGAATCGGCCGGATGAACAAGCAGTATAGCCCCAGCAAGCACTGTCAGGGGGCCCTTATGCCAACCATCACCTTCCAGGGACACGAGTACCAGTGTCCGACTGATGAGATTTTACTGGATGCGCTGAACAAGCAGGGAACCAGCCTCCCTTTTGGCTGCAGGGCAGGGGTGTGTCAGGCATGTATGCTCAAGGCTGAGACAGGCAGGCCACCTGAAGCAGCCCAGGCAGGCATAGAGCAGAAACTAAAAAATAAAAACTATTTCCTTTCCTGCCTGTGTAAGCCTGATGCCGATATGACGCTTGCGCTACCGGACCCGGCTGATAAATATCACTCATCTGTCGTATTTGAAAAAGTCTGGCTCAACAAGAGTGTGATTCGTCTACGTATCAGCCGTCCCGAAGGCTTTACATACATTCCGGGTCAATTTGTGAACCTGCTACAAACTGATCTCGGTCTTGTACGCAGCTACTCACTGGCCAGCAACTACGATGACAACTTTATTGAGCTGCATATCAGGGTGATCCCCGACGGGCGTATGAGTAACTGGATTGCCGATACAGTGGAGAACGGCACATTTATGCTCATCTCCGATGCCATGGGCAACTGCTGTTATCACAATATGTACAGCGAGTTCCCCCTCTTGCTTGCCGGAACAGGGACAGGGCTTGCGCCACTCTACGGCATCCTGCGTCATGCTATTGCATCAGGTCATCAACAGGATATTCAGCTTTTACATGGCGGCCTGAACAGAGAAGGACTCTATTACACAGAAGAGTTGCAGCAGCTTGCCTCACATGAACAGCATCTCTCTTACACCCCATGTGTATTAAACGGCACTGCACCTGAAGGTGGTCAGCAGGGAGCCATCACTGAGCAACTTGAAGAGATGCTCAGGCAGCACGAGCAGTGGCGCATTTTCCTTTGCGGGGATTCAAATACTGTCACTGCCATGCGCGAGGTTTGTCTCGCACATGGTATTGATGAATCGGAGATTCATACCGACGCCTTTGGTTGAATTAAAAGCATTCACCGCAGAGATCACAGAAAAAAAGCAAATCTATTTGTCCGGTAATAATACGTGAGAATTCGCAGTTGTTTCTTAGTTCGCTGCGGAAGTCTGGATGGTATTTCAATGAATCTCGGATATAGACCGTTATTCATGTCATAAAACATATGCGTTTGTCCTTTCTTGCGTGCCCAAGAAAGCACGAAAGAAGGGCACCCCAGACCAGTCTGCTCTTCGAGTACCCGATCCTGCATATCCAAAACAGGTCAGGGCTCCGCCGCTTTTATCCAGTTTTGGATATTTGTCTCGGCAAACTGCTAACGGGGGATCAATAATCGAGACTTTAGACCCCCGTCCCAAGATGCGCCGGAGTATTTGTTGTGAAATGGAAACAGGCGAAAAAGGTTTCGCCCCATTTCATAACAAATGCGCAGGGAACAGCAGATTGCCGGGCAACTTTCTTTGGTTCGTTTCTTTTTTGCAAAAGAAATGAACAAAAATTCTCTTTGATGACATTAATATCGACCTAGAATTAAGCCTTAGAGAAACACACCTGACCTCCGAAATAAGTCGGTGGGGCGCAAGCACAGTCCTAAATCAACGTTACACTCTGGGGAAGTGGCAAGACATATACCGCCAGACCAACAGCTGCATACAGCAGCAGATACGAGATCCATGAACCTCGGCTGAAAATGGTTAACGCACTGCCGAAAGATTTTTTGATTGAGGCACCGATAAAATTCACACTGTAAAACTCATCCAGCAACAAATGCAGGATATAACCACCGCTGACAAAGGCTGCTGCAAGCCAGGCAAAATTCAACGACAACGAGCACAGGTAATAGGCAAGTGTAAATGTGGCCAGGCCGAACAGCAGTGCGGCAGGCAGCGAGTGAAACAGCCCTCTATGCTCGGTAATGCTGGCAAACAGGCCATACACCGGATAACGCAGTGTTAATGAGGCCGCCAGTGACAGTGCCAAAAGGAAGAAGAGGTTCATCTCTCCCTGAAGCATAAAGATCACCGCAATGGC